>RCUF01000028.1_pt1 | contig 134277 bp, 185 predicted proteins | sample 2166311 | NCBI WGS metagenome assembly RCUF01 (sample SAMN09932608, study PRJNA488358) | compost metagenome | feature: garden; material: soil; isolation source: compost soil in 4-hydroxybenzonitrile-enriched culture | place: Germany: Experimental Botanical Garden Goettingen | collected 2016-01-27 | reverse complement strand
AAAAACTGTACTTCGTACAGTTTTTATACACTCTCTATACTTTCTTTTTTTTTTTATTTTTTTTTTATTTTTAGTATTTATTTTCATTTTTAATACATTTTAATATCCTTTAAAAACACCTTAGCATTCCTCTCAAGGGTATCAGCCTCTCAAGACCCTAACAAATTCCCAGATAAATCCTAGAGCAAACCCAGCAACTGCTATAGAAGCAGCACCTGTGACGATGGATATGACTACCAGTGCAATACCTGTGATTGTTGTGGCCTTCATTGTGATCAACCTCCTCTTTTTCCTTTATTTTGAGGGTTGACGGGCCGCAGGGCAAGGATGAAGGGTATAAACAAGGAGAAGGACCACCTTGGGTGTAGGTGGTCCTTAGGAGAGTGTATATGGGTAACCTACTTGGTGAGTAGAGAGACCGCTGGGATTATAACCATCACAGTCCAAACTATAATGGCTAGGAATAAGGTAGCGTTCCGTTTAATGAATCTCTTCATTACGCTTCCTCGTTCTTGGTTCAATTTTGTCATCATCAGTGCGAAAAGTCAATCGACTCTTCTCTATCCTCCTACAATAGATTTTTGTTAGGTCTTGTGCCCTTGTATAATCCGTACTTAAAGGCTCCAGAGGTCTGCGGGGTGGCACTTTCTGTTTTAAAGAAGAAAAGAGAGCAAAAAGCCTCTCCTCGTTTTTTAGGTCATGAAGGAGGGAGACGTCATGAGTAGCTTGCATAAGCTTGTGGAACAGGTCAGAATGGAAGTCATGGTAGATGCTGTATGTAGAGAGTCCCTTTCATCTTTTTGGCTGCACCAGCAAGACTATTGGCTGGGCATTTTAGGCAATACTACTGAGGGGTGTATCAAGGAGCTGGCAATAGGACAGCTAACCCACATAAGTTCTATGTTGCAGGACGCAGGGTACTATAAGGAGGATGACAAGTGACTACATTTTGGTTTCCAGACAGCAAGATAACAGAAGAGTATTCAGAGCGTATTGAGGTGTCTATTCAACAATATAAATCACCCAGCGAACTGCCTAGATGGTTACCTAGATGGGACTGGGTATACAGGCTGCTGGTCAAGAGGTTTGTCAGCAAGCAATACAAGGCTCTGAATTTCTTGAAGGATGCAGGGACTCTTAGTGTTGTTAAGCATGTAAGCTCTAGGACTGAGGGGCTTACAGTCAAGAAGATTGAGATAGACATGTCAAGGCTAACAGACTCTATTATGGAGCACTTATGGGACTCACAGAGCCAGCTGTACCGCATCATCAACAGTGATGTAGAGTATATTATAGTAGGTAAGGGAGTGTATTACAAGCTTGAGGATGAAGCAAGGAACATGTCCTTTCGACTGAATATGCAGCATACGTCCAGTAAAGACTATTATATGAATCATACTAAGATACAGCTTGCAGGGATAGAGATAAGGTTTGTCCCTTACTTTGAGGGAGTATTGGTAATGCCCAAGATGAAATAGCTTTGGAGTCAATTCCCCGTCCTCTCCTTTTATTTAGTGAGGAGGGGATTTTTGATGTCTGGTATTGATGACAACCTTAAGGAGGTCTTGCTAGAGACCAAATGTAATCATGACTATCTGTGTTTAGCGGTGAAGCTAGTGGAGGATGGGACGTATAAGCTTGATAAACAGCAGGGTGTAACCTTGCTACGCAAAAAGTCTAAGGCTATGGAGGAGCTTAGGTCTTTGACAAAGCAATTCCTAGAGACTATGCCATTAACCAGCAATGTTGTGGGTCTTCCTAAGGGATGGTGTGCTATACGGTATTTTGACGGGCAACTAAACATGCAACTGGCTATTGAGCATATAGCAGGGGATGTTGACCTGCTAAGACGTAATGGCAGGGAGGAGAATGAGCTAACAGAGTCGGTGTTAAACTCATTACTGCCAGGATTGCAGAATGGAGAGGACCTAGAGGACATAGAGGAGGAACTATATAACAGGGCAAGGGTTGAGCTGTGGAAGCTAACTGAGCCTGAGCATCAGCCTGAGGAAGCTGAGGATGGGCCTTCTGAGTCTGAGGAATACAGCAAGTCTAGACCTCCGGGCATAACCAATCATGCAGGGCAGAGATATGCTCAGAGACGTATGGGCATCCCCTCTGAGCAAAGAGCCTTAGAGCACTTTAAGGCCAACTCTGGACGCATAGTGAGTCTAATATTGCAGGAGTTTGCCTCTGCTGTATTGTTGTGGACAGACCCAGAAGATGGCACTGAGTATCTAATGGATGATAACAACACTATGTTTGTGTATGCCCCCAAGGATAACACCATAGTGACCCTATTTGAGTCAGACTTTGGCTTTGCTAAGCACATCAATAGGCAAATAGTGCTGGATCAGATCAGGGAGATCAGTAAAGCCTATGATGATTATCTATGCTGTGCTCAAGGGCACATGGATGTGCAGGATATGTGCCAGCAACAGATACAGGATGTGGACAATGAAATAGCAGCCCTTAAGGCACAGATTGATGTTCTTAAGTCTAAGAAGGCTGTAGTGACTGGTGAGTTGGATGAGTCCAATAAGGTTGTGAAGGCTACTAGGGCTAGGTATGATGCCGAGTGCGGCAAGGTATTCAAAAAGTTTAATGCCACAATGAGATAAGGGGGAGTATATATGTCTTGGGAGCAGCTGGACATAGCTATGGAATTCTTCTATGACATGCCACAGGGTGAGAAGCTGGTATTGCAGGTGCCTAACACTCAGGTGAGGGCTGAGACATGCAGGGAAGTTATACGTAGGTTGGGGGCACCATATAAAAGCATAGACTTCCTGCTAGACTATGGCCCACGTAAGGTGGGGATAGTGGTGGTGGAGTCAGACTATGGCAGGGATCAGACAGGGGATTATGTGTTCTATGTAGGGCAGACGGACCCTCACATTATAGGGGGATTGATTATGTTTGAGCCTAGCTTTTTCACTGGGCCGGATGCATACGACTTCTGGTGGACTACCTGCACCATAGCGGACTTACATGCTTTAGATATGAGGGGTGAGTAGGTATGGCTAAGATGAGTGGCATGAAGGGTGTATGTGGCTATGGTCATGTAGGTAAGTGGGTGCAGATTAAGAGATCGGATGGTAAGGTGTGGACTGGATGGGTGGAGGGGGAGACCTCTATGTTCTTGTCCCTACAGCTTATACCACCAGAAGATGGGAACTTAGACCTAAATGATAATGTCATAGTGGATAGAGAAAAGGTTAGGGTGATAGAGGGGATGGATATTGAAACTATAGATGCTCTTATTGATGTAGCACTGGACCTGTATGATGAGGAGTGGTTCCTACGGCTGCTAGCTAAGAGGAGGGTTATGGAGCATGTAGGCTGAACCCCTCCCCTGGGTTCGCCCCCTAAAAAATCGGTATAAGGAACCTATGTTTCCTCTAGGCCCTGCCTCAACAACCCTCCAAAAGAGGCCCACAAGGCATCCTACACATTTTTAGGCACACTCAACACAAGGAGGACTTATGAACAAACCTAAGCCTATTCCAAAGACACAGATTGGCTTATCCAAGTCCCAGAAACAGATACTACAAGGCTATATAGCAGCCGCACCAAACCTTAGAAAGGGTGAGTATAAATGACCTTCATGGAGGCAATTCTACTTGGAGCTATAATAGGGGTTTTTGTGTCCTTAATCACGTCTAGATAACCCCACCCCCATTAAGTCCTACAAAAAATAAGTAGGCGCCCTATTGCACCGGAAAGAGTTCTCGTTTGGAAATCACCTTACAAAAGGGGGTATAAAATGGACCCTTTAGCAACCATATCCCTATTTGGCATAGCCTTCATAATAGGAGCCGGAGTGGCTATCATCTTGAATAGGATAGATAAATAGGAGGTGATACTATGAGTCCCTTAAAGATATTATGTAAGCTGGGTATGCATGAGTGGGATTTGATATTAAAATCACAGATACCGTACCGCGAATACATCATGCTATGCACAAGATGTGGCAAGGAATATGATAAGCCTCTGCTATGTAAACTCGGCGTGCATAAGTACAAGATAGTGGCTGTACGAGGCCACAATTTCCAGCACGTAATACGATGCACGAAATGTGGAGAAGACAAGTAACCCCCACCCCCTTACTTCTGAGTATAAAATAGGTAAGGGGGTGCTTATATCTGGAAGAGTTCTCGTTACAACTCCTATCACAAAAGTCGGGAAACTTGATGTTTTTGGTTTTTTCCTTTAAAAGGAGGATGAAGATGACAAAGGTTACTGAATTTGGTCTTATATGTCGGAAACTACGTAGAAGTAGAGGCCATACCATGGATTATATTGCTAACATACTGGACGTAACAACATCTTACGTATCTGCTGTGGAGCTGGGTAAAAGACCTGTACCTGAAGAATGGATAGCCTGGATTATCTACATTTATGACCTTGATCGTAAACAAGGAAGTGAGTTGAGGGAAGCAGCTCTAGAAGCTAGCAGCCAAGCAGTTAATAGGGTGAAGATATCTCAGCTTCCTTCGGAAGATAGAGAAATCGTCTATAAATTAGTAGATATACTCAGTAATTATCCTGAGGATTCCCCTAGAGTGTCTATCTACTTGGATAAGATCAAGGAAAAACTACAATGCATAAACGGCAATTAATAATTGATATAATTTTGTATCTGATCTTTAGGAGGTAGAATATGAGAGATGAACAAGGATTATATGTAAAGTATCATGTTACTAAAATGTCTGATGGCACACCTGTAGGTGACTGCTTTGTTTTACGTCCCGATAAAGACCCTGCTGCTAGAGCAGCAATACAGGCCTACGCATGGTCTATTACCAACCGACAGCTGTCAGGTGAACTGCTAAACTGGCTATTGCGCTTAGATAGTGAAGCACCAATAAGGGATCAAAATGCAGTGGCTGATTTATATGAGCTGGCTAAAATTAGTCCCTTAGTAAATAACTACATGGAATGCCATTATGCAAAGAGCATAACCCTTTTACAAGCATGTGCAGGCATGGTCTTAGACCTAGTAAACCAAAATGCCGACCAGCACAACAAACTGGTAAGGATGAGTCTGGATAAGACATATGATGCGATAAGTACTAAGCAAATTATAAATGTTGTCCTTTTCTGTGTAGAAAAAGGTGTAATTACTGGGGACCAAGGTTCAGTATTACTGCATAACATTATGGGAGGGGTAAACAAACATGAGGGTTAAAGAGTACTTTGCAGTTGTACACTGCTATGTAACCACTGGGTCTATACAAAAAGAACAGGATGGTTTCATATCAGATTCTTACCCAACTCCAAAGGAAGAGGAAAAGGATATTGTACAGTTTTGCGCTAGATGCCAGTCAACAGGCTGGATGTATTTATATTCCTATGTTCAGAAGCGGAAGATAGTGGTTCCAGACATGCCTGTACATCATCTGGACATGGCTGTTAAGGTTAAGTACCCTGAGTTTGACCCTACCAATGTGATAAAAAAGTCTCCACTGGACCACTGATTTTAGCATCAAGCAATGAGAGGAAATTAGTTTCCTCTCTTTTTTGTTGTCAAAGGGGCAAGAAGAAGCTGATGAGTAGCCCAAAGCTCCTGAATATGTAAAGGGGATGATTGTATGTTTTCTAAACTGTTTATGGTTACTACGTTTTCTATGTTGATTGCTACAATCGGGTCTTTGGGCATAACTTGGATAGTGTATCTCATTATGGAGTAGCATGAAGAGAGTACTAGTAGATGGTTTCTGCATATGGGCAATATCTTCGTTGGCGGCGTCTGTGTGGACTGTAATAAGTTTCTGTTTGTACAAGTAAAGGAGGGACCTTGTGAGTAAGCTTAAGCAGGTATTGCCTAAGGGATTAAAGGCCAAGGATGTAGTATTTGCCTGTGTTGGTACGGACAGGTCTACTGGGGATGCATTGGGGCCATTGGTTGGCACTAGATTAAAGCAGCTGGGCTATGACGTCAGAGGCACATTGGAAAAACCCATGCATGCCACCAATATAGACTCTGTGATGGAGACTGTTGCAGACGATAAGGTAGTAATAGGAGTGGACGCATGTCTAGGCAGCTCTTCTAGGGTAGGGATGGTTAAGGCCGAGAAAGGACCCCTACGTCCTGGAGCTGGGGTAGGTAAAGACTTAACACACGTTGGGGACTACAACATAGTTGGCATAGTAAATGTGGGTGGGTTTATGGAGTACTATGTACTTCAAAACACTAGGCTATTTAATGTGTTAAAGTTGGTAGATGAGATAGTAGATCAGATTCAAAAAGCTTTGCCTCTGCATGACTGGTATACCTTGCATGTTACAGACAGGGTCGTGGACAGCAACACTAAGATAAAGAGACGAAAGAAGGTCAAGTATCAGTGGAAAAAGTACACACGTTAAAAGTACTAACTTACTACTATGATGGGCTGGAGGATGGTTCCAAGCCTTTTGAAGTAAGATTCAATGACAGAGACTTCCAAGTAGGTGACTTATTATGTTTGAATGAAGTTACCCCTAAAGGGGACTATACCAACCGTATGCTGGTGAGAAAAGTCACTTATGTACTGGATGATCCTGCATGCTGCCTGCCCGGATACGTAGTTTTAGGTCTTGCACCTGTTAATAAAGCCTTTATCCTGAGAGTCAGATATGACAACGGAGAAGAGGGTACGGCAGTGGCTTCGGCCCCTAGTCGTCAAAAAGCTCTAGACCTATTCAATGAAGAATATGCTGGTTCTGCTGCTGTTGTATTAGATTGTGTGTTAGAGTTAGATACCGATAAGGAGCGTGTATTGTTACATGACTAAAAAATACGAGCTTGTTAAAAGTATTAGTATTCAGCATGAGGGCCATACCCTATACCGCATCAGAGCCTTGAAAAACATGTTGGACCTAGGTGTAAGCAGGGGTGACCTAGGGGGATATGTGGAAGATTATGAAAATCTAAGCCAAGAAGGTAATTGCTGGATTTACGACCATGCTAAGTGCTGGATGAATGGACACGTAGCTGGTAATGCTAAACTGATGCATGATTCTGAGGTATATGGACATGCTGTGGTATCAGACAGGACTAGGGTGAGACGAGGAGCTAAGGTAGAGGGTAATGCCATGATAGTTGGTAATGCGTACGTACAAGGCAATGTGCTGGTAACGGGTTTTTCAACGGTGGCTGATCATGCTTCTGTAAGTGCCTTGCACAGTTCAACCGTGGTCGTGGCTGAACACGCCACGATAGCAGACCGTGTGGAAGTATGCTGTATTGATGATCCAATACATTTTGGAGGGCATACCTATTTAAGAGGTAGGGTAAGGATTGGGTCTGGGGCCTACCTAGAAAAGGGCAGAGATGTTTTGTCCTTTTATCCAGTAGGTAGCGAAAACGGAGTACTGACTACCTACGCCCGATATGATGGGAGTATTGGGGTGACTAGGGGGTGCTTTGCAGGCACCTTAGAGAAATTTGAACAAAAAGTGCAGGAAACTCACGCCAACAATGAGGATATCAAGCAAGAGTATCTGAAGTTGTCTGAGATTGTTAGGCACCGATTCCGTGACCTTAAGCCTGTGGAAGGGGAACATCCAAATACTCAATTTTTTAAGGCATAGGGGGTGTTCTATATGACCATGCAATTTGGCATGAGGGACTGTGAATTTTGTATGCACAAGGCTGTGTGTAAGCATAAGGACTTAATGGACAAGATAGTGGAGAGAAATCTGCTGCCTATAGACTTCAGCACCACTACTTGTCTAGAGTATACCCCAGACAACCTAGCAGACGAAGTGTTTGACGCTTCAGACCCTGTGCTGGAAATAAGATACGAGGATTCAACATTTGTTGAAATGCTGGAACATGCCTTAGACAGTTTCCATACTACCCCTGATGAGATTGTAATATCTGCTGATATAGAGGATCAAGTTAGGGAAGAGCTGGAACTGAACGAAGATGAAGAAATGCATTTACATGGGATACCCATAAGAGTGCGTGAGAACATGCCTACGGAGAACATAGAATTTATATACCTCAAACCAGAAGATAAAGAGGAGGAGTAGACATGATTGGGCCCCTATTATAAATAGTGGGCCCAATCATATTTTTATGTGTTGAGGAGGTGGGCGGCATGGCTAAAAAGAAAAAGCCTGGTCTAGTCAGTAGCCTTTCTATGCAATTTAAGAAGGCTGTGACTGTGTCTGACGATATGGAGCAGGTCAAAAAGGAGCACAGGGGCAGATTAGCTAACCTGGTAGAAGACTATATGGACAAGGTTGCTGAAGGCACTGTAGATGGTATCAGAAATGCCAAGGACTTAGTGGAGGTTATCAAGATGGACTTGCTGTTGGGTGGGGAGGTCACCGACCGTACAGAGAACAATATTGATGAAGCCAGAGTATCTAAGATAGCAGGGGCCATTGATGTGAATGATCCAGCTATGGCTCAGATCATGCAGGACTTCTTCGATAGGTTAAATGAGTCTAATGATGAAGCCGAGGACACTCCAGACTTAGACGAAGAGGAATGAGGAGAACCTTGCGTTTCTCCTCTTTTTTGTTGTCAAAACACCTGAGGAGATGATTGAAGTGGTAAATGTAAAGGTAACCTATGACGTTTTCATGGAAGGTGCATTTTTGAGAACCAATGAAACTATAGTATTTATAGATGAGATGTCCATGAAGACTGCTGTTCAGCAGGCCCAAGAGTTCTTAGACCTCCTGCCTAGATTGGGTGGCATTTCCATAAAGGTAAAGGATGTGGAAGCCGTAGAGAGTGACGAGGAAAGGGAAGCTAGGTTAGAAAATCTAATGGCTGAGTTCAATAAGACCTTGCCAGAAGGATTAAAGGCTTCCTTTGTTGGAGAAGGGGAAATACAATTGTCGGTCATAGAGTGGGAACATTTGCCTAAAGACTTAAATGGACTTCAAGCAGGGGTATTTAAGACTGATGGTTTTGGTACCACCACTCCTCAGAGCACCCCAGAATGGTTAGGTGCTACAACAGGTCGTATAGAAAGCTCCCAATCAGATGTAGAGCAGGCAGATCAGGAGTGGCTAAAGGATCTAGAGGGAGCATATGAAAAGGACACAGTAGTAACAGACAACTGGCCATTCTGGCCTAAGGGGACAGATTCAGAACCCGAATCTAACAAATAGTATCCGTATTATACAATATATCCCTCCATGGATAATTATATCCTAGGGGGGATTTTTTATGAGCTCAAAACAGGCACCAAAGGAGTTGCAAAAGGCCTTAATCAATAAGGACCCTGTCTTATACACCTTGGCTTACGGGAAGATCAAAGGTAACCCAATCACTTTCTTTTCTAAGAAGCATGGGATTAAGCACCGACCTTGGCAAGTAGACATACTGAGAGACCAACATCCAGATAAAGTAGTACGCAAGAGCCGTCAGCTAGGGCTTTCTGAGATGGCTGTACGTGAGTTCATGTGGTTTTTGGATACCCACAAGATGGCTAATGGAATGTATACGTTTCCACGTAAGGAGCAGATGGAGGACTTTTCCAACACACGTATCGCTCCAATATTCAGTGAATCTGCATACATGACTTCCAGACTGGATGCTAAGCTGAACAATGTGCGTTTGAAAAAGCTGGTAAATGGTAGTCAGTTGTTTTTACGCTCCGCATGGGGATCGGCACTAGGTGAAGGTCAACAGGTAGACATTCTAGGCCTTGACGAGTACGACCGTATGAAAGATGGAGTAGAACTGGCATTCCGAGAATCTATGAAATCCTCTAGATATAAGCTTATGAGGCGCTGGAGCACCCCCACTATACCAGGTAGAGGGGTTGACTTACTATTTGGTAAAAGTGACCAAAGATTCTACCATCACAAGTGTGAGAGGTGCAACCACTGGCAAGTGCTTACAGTGGAGGATAATATTGAGCAGATCAAAGCGGACGGGGTAGATTTGGTTAACGAGCAAATACAAGATGACACCTTCCGCTTTATCTGCTCTGGATGTAGGCAGGAGCTTAATAGGTGGTTTAAGGGCGAGTACGTGGCAAAATTCCCTGATAGGCACGAGATTAGGGGATACCATATATCACAGCTAGATGCGGTATGGATATCCGCAGATGAGATAATGCGGAACCAGTTCCAATATAAGGTTAAGCAGCTTTTCTATAATTATGTAATTGGGATACCATATGCCTCCGAAGGCTTGATGATCACCGACCAAGATGTATATTCTTGTATAGACTATCCAGAACCTGTTGGTTGGAGAGACTATTCCAAATACAAAAAGATAGTAGCTGGCATAGACTGGGGCTATTTTAACTGGCTGGTAGTGTTGGGCTTAACTGATGATAATAAAGTAGAGTTGCTGGACCTGCATTGGGTGGAAGACAATCCTAGTAAACCTCTGGAATGTGTGAACATGTTCACAGCTTTGTTGAAGCCTTATGATCCAGATGTCATTGTGGCTGATAATGGGTTCGGTGCAGATCGTAACGCTTACCTGTTACAACAATTTCCTGGCAGGATGTATGCCTGTGACTGGGACACTCCTAGGACCAACATCCCGTTAGTTGACCAATGGAATGATAAGGGTATGAGGGTTCGGGTTGACAAGACTACTAAAATGAAGAGAACCCTGTATAACATCAAGGCTAGAGCGCTTAAGACTTTTGGAGAAAGTGAAAAGCTTGCTATGTTGATTAAGCACTTGAAGAATGTGCGGTTCTTGATGGAAGAGGATGAGGGGGAAATATATGAAAGGGTGACTCGGATTGGTGATGACCACCTAGCCTGTGCCATGACATATGCTTATATAGCTTTGGATCGTATCCTGGAGCTGCATGTGCCTAAGTCCGAGTTTGGTTTTGACTTTATGGGGTAAAGGAGAGGACAGCATGGATTTGTACTTGGATATAAACAGTTCTAAGCAAAGAAAGAGTGTGCATAGAGTTGATAAAAAGGCATCTGGCAAAAAACCATCACCGATGGAGAAGCTTGCTCAGGACCTTGGTGTGGAGAATTTTCTAGGTGATCTTACAACTAAAACCGTTGTTCGTAAGTCGGAAAGAGTCTTGGACCACCTCATTTCCAATAGAAATTTGCATATACAAAAAGCCGTAACGCCGGAGCTTGTTGAATATCTAGCTAATAAGATACATGTGGCATGGAGGGAATTAGCCCCTGAAGGTCACCGTAATCAAGTACCTTATGAGCAGCTAACAGAAGCAGCCAAAGACAAAGATAGGAGAACTGTTAAGGCTGTGTTGAAGCAACTAGAGTTTTTGGGCCTCCTGAATGAGGAGCAAGAGACTATCAAGGCTCTAACTATCAAAAGACTGGATTTGTTTAAAGCTGACAACAGTCACCTACCAGAGGGTGCAGAAAGATGTGCCTACATCCCTGACTCCAACTATGGTGTGGTGTATATTCCAGTGAATAGGCTTAAGCAAGTCTATCAGACTGACGAGGCCCTAAATCCTACAAAGGTGAATGAAAATAGGCGCAAGATGCGCCAAGGCATACCATTATCCCCTGTAGAAATTGGGTACAACTATGATGTGCATGACGGTCACCACAGGTGGGCTGCTGCTAGGGCAGAAGGACATACCCATGTCCCTTGTAAGGTAGTGGGCACTGATCCCAAAAAGGTAGTAGAGGCCCGTAGGAGATATGTGGAGGTCTGGAAATCCCAAACCCCAGCACCTATAGCTCTTTTGCTTACAACCGACATAAACAAAGCCAACCTGAACACTTCCAAGCTGGTTAGGAAAAGAGTGCCTGTTAAGGGTAAAAATGGTAAAGTATTCTACCGCATGCAGTGGATAGACCCTAGACAAGAAACACCAGGAGCTGAACACACAGGTAAGAATGAGAGTACCTTTGCCCATCATACTGACGAGGTTAAGCACTTGGAAAGGGCTCAATCCAACCGCTTCCCTGTAGTACATCAGCACACAGACAAGCTAAAGGTAGGACACGGAGAGCAGAACTACAGAGTGGACCATGAAAAGGTTAGGGAAGCTGAAAGGTCCTACCGTTCTGGGGAAAAGCTGCCCCCTGTGCGTATTAATCACAAAGGTGAGGTAGTAATGAATGCCCACCTAGTGGAAATGGCTAAGAAACTGGGTCTCTCACATGTACCTGTCATAGTCATGGGTAACACAGCAGAGAAGAAAAAGCTGGAAGACAGTCTTAAGGATGAGGTAATGGTTCATGGGGAAGACGAGGATGGCAAGAAAACCTTAGTACCTGCTGCTGTAGCCTCTCAAAACGGTGGGGGCGTAGGGGAACATCCAGATGTATCACACTTTAAGAATTTCACTTCTAAGAAGTACACACGCCAACACATTATGAATGAAGCCCGAAAACAAGGAATAGAATGGGTTGAGCACACCAAGGCTGGGGAATCTTTGGAAAATCACCCCAACATCCTATGGAAAAATGCATACATGGCTATTACCGACCATATACGCAGAGGAAACGCCTTTACTGTAGGACATGATGAGAAAGATGTAGACCAACGCATGAAGCAGGAAGGTTGGGACAGCATTCATAAGCATTTCCTCAAGTTGCTAGAAAAACATGGCAGCAAAGAGGACCTCATGTCCTGGGCTAAGGAACATGGTATAATGTGGAAGGAAAAGAGTGATCCTTCTATCAACTGGATGTATGCAGCCACTGCCATCAAGAAAGAGCTGGCTAAAGGTAAAATGGTAGACGGTGTGCGTACCCGACAAAAAGAGGCCATGGTTGAGGCTAACACCATCATAACCGATCAGATAAAGGACACTGTTAGGGATTTTGGTCAGAAATATGGTAAGAAGGCTGTTATGGATCGTGCGGATGAGTTAGGCATACTGTATGACAAGTTTAACAAGGATAATCAACCCTATGATGTGTCCTCTCCTAAGTTATGGATGAATGCTTCTTCGGCTATACAAAAATATATAGCACAGGGTAATAATTTTGCTATAGGTGAGGATAATGTGGATGAAACTGGTATCTCGGCTAGAGTGGGGGATTATGGGGATGCAGAGCTGTCTCACCACCAGTCTTTAGCTGTAGATTTGGGGAAAAGAAACAGCCAGAACTTTGAATTAAAGGCAAAGCAGTGGGCTAGAAAGGCCTTTGAAGTAGATGGCAGTGCTGACCCAGAAGCATCATATGAACAGTTTATGGAAAACGCTAGAAAGGCCCCTGTAATGGTGCACTTTGACCCATTTGAGATGCTGCCTAGTGGTGTGACTCTGCTAGAACAACTTAGCTCTGATGGGGAGCTTAAGAACAATTGGCTTATGGATAAGGTGGAAGACCCTGAAGCCATGGAAATTAATGAAAGAGAGCTGTTCGACACCGATTATGATGAAGCCTCTATTAAGGATAGGCCAATCTATGGGGTCATCGACATGTTTAATCAGGGGCTTAACTCTGCCCCCTATGGTGAAGTAGCCTTTGTTATGAAACAGGATGTGAAAAAGAGGTCCACTGGGGTTCATACTGACTCCGCAAACTTGGAGTATGAAACTAATGGTAAACTTACCAGGTCCTTGGATGACCCTCATCATCTGATTGTAGATAAGTGGATGACCAGGTGGCCTAAGGTGGCTGGTGCAGATGCCAAGCGTGCTAGGTACATGGATGCCATCATAAATGGAAACAGAACTGGACAAGACGGGGACTACTGTGAAGCCCAAGTACATGGTGGGGTGGATGTGCGGCGTGATGTAGACCACATCTTGGTACCCTCTGAGTGGAAAGAAGATTCCGACCGTGAACATCACCACGAAGCCTTACAGTATTTTTCTCAGCTCATGGGTGTCCCTATTAAGTATGAATAGAGGTGAATAAATGGCTAAAATGAGAGTAGTTGCTATGAAATTTAGTGCTGATCCAGAGGCTATTAAGGTCCTATATGAGAAAGAAGGCAAGCTGTATATAAGGGCTGGACAAGACGGGTTTGAAACTGGTAAAGCCGCTAATGCTCCTCTGAAATCTATAATAAACAAATGGGGCTTTCGTACAGTAGAAAATCCTCCTGAGTTTAGGGACGCTGAGGAGTTACTAGATGGTCTACCTAATTTTGAATTGAAAAGTGATGGCAAGATATCTTACTCAAAACCATTCTAGGGAGAGGCAAAACGCCTCTTCCTTTTTCTTTTCACAGAGAGGAGGAGGTGGGGTGACTACCACTAAATTTGGTATGACAGTAGATCAATTTGTCTCTAAGTACAAAGGGGTAGTGAGTAAGGCCGCTCACATGGTCCCTAATAAAAACGGCATCTTGAGCTACGATGATATGCATAGTACTGGAATGGAGGCTCTAGTAAGATGCTTTAATAACTTAGATGAGAGTAAGATTGAGGAGGGTAGAATTCTAGCCTACTTGTCCATGTGTGTGAAAGGGTACATGAAAAATTACATAAGGGACAGGGGCTATCCAGTCAAGGCTAGTAGAAAAATAGCCGATGCATTAGTGCACATAAATAGTCTAGGGTTGATAGAGCACTCAGAGCATGAAATAAGTGAGTATACTGGCTTGGACATCAAACTGGTAGAGCAGGCCCTGCTACTTTCAAAAAGTAGGGTGCTCTCTTCTATGGACGCCCCTATCTCACAAGATGAGGGAGATACCACTTTTCATGAGTTATATGCCAGCAATTCTCATCTAGAGTTTGAGTCAGTAGAAATGAGTATAATGTTAAAGGAATTTATAAGCACCCTGACTAAAAGAGATGCGAAAATGTTTATGAGCTACCTATCTGGAGACCCTCAGAGAATTATCGCCCAGAATCTGGGGATATCGCAGATGACAGTGTCTAGGGTAATGAATAAAACCATCCTTAAGGCTAGAAAATTCTTTACCAGTGACGGACCTAATAATAGAGTAGAGGTGAGTACTGTGCCCAACTATGAATCTCATGGCAATGTCAATCTTCTAAAGGAAATGATATTATCAGGAGAAAAGAAAACCGATGTACTAGTGAAAGCCACAAAATGCCACGAAAATACTGTACGTAGATGGAAGAAGAAACTTCAGCAGACAAAGACTGCTGAAACTCAAGTAGGAAAAGCACGCCTTAAGGCTGGGTTCCCCGTAGAGGAGGAGGCCGCAAAAAGTCCAGCACTTCAGGATACTTCACCGTCACTATCACCACCCCTGTTACCTTCCCCTAAGAAGGAAGTTGAAGAAGTGTGCTTTCTTAAAGAAGAAAAGTCATCAATCAGCCTGCAAGGGTATGTCAAGTCAGAAGACATACTGGAATACTTCAAACAGCTGGGAGGCTTAGCTAAGGTATCCAGTGGAGGCTCTTCTTTGTATGTGGAAATATCAATTAAAACAGTGTAGGGGGAAATGAAAATGAATAAGGAAATCAACTGGACAGTAGGAAGATCGTATGATGAAAATGAGCTGCAACCAGCAATGACCATGACAGCATTGGAGTTTGTAGAACAAATTGGCGTGTATCATATTTACAAGGGTAAAGATGGCAGAAATAGAGATAAGTACTTTGTGTCCTTCAATAACCAGCCTGATATTCGCCACCTTATCAGAGACTATAAGCATTCAATTTTTGGTATCGGGTTCTTTGAGGCATACTCCGGATACTTTGCATATGAAGTGCCCCTTTCTAATGGGCAGACTGTTACAGCCAAAACCATTGCCCGTATAACGGTGATGATTCCTGGTAATAAAGACCATAAGCGCACAATCACAGCAGACCCATCAGGCATTATCGTTAAATGATGTCAGCTATACACCTCCAGACATTTTAAATCTGGAGGTGTTTTTATGGCAGGAGGAAGATATCATCATAACGTTATAACAGGGGCTTATGACCGTGAACACCTGATAAGTCAGGGTAGGGCAAATGGTGTGGACTGGCAAGAACATAAAAATCCAGATATAAATTGGTTTAGGTTCTCCACAGCACTACACAGGCATTTAGACAAGGGTGGACAATATCACATGGACACAGAAGACCCAGAAACCTTGAAACAGATGCTGGAAAGTTATAAAGGCATAAGGGACCTGCATAAGAAAACCATGATACCTCATGTTAGGTCCGCTATGGCTAAGTTGCATTCTGAGCACGGTGATGGGTCTAAAAGCCATATGGATTTCCTAAAGGATTCCTACTCCCACCTAGAGGCTAATGGAGGCCATCACTGGAGTCAGAAGGTCAGTGTACTTAACGGTCTTAACAATCACATAAATTCCCTGACCCAGAGGCTAAACAGCATGGGTCATAAAGTGTAGTCGAGTCGTTTATGATTCGACTATTTTACTTTCTTTATCCTCTCTCCAGTTGACTTCCTTGGAAAAATGCAGCAAAATTGGGAAAAACTTAGTTTGAAGGAGAAGAGAGCTATGGGTAGCACAAGAGTGATGAGAGGCAAGCTTAGTACTCTTAGGGGTGAAGGGGCTAAGAAGGCATTAGACGCCAGAGTTTTAGCAGAGACTGCCATACAGTCAAATGCACTGCTGCGTAAAGTGCAGAGAGAAATAAAGGTCCCAGAACAGATACCATCGGAGGTAGCTAAGCTAATGAAAGATAATGAGTTAGAAAATGCCACCATAGTCTTTAGCCATGAAGCAATGCAACTGTTTAGCTACGTTTTCGGACAAGCCATGAACTCAGCTGTAAAGGAAGCTATGGAAGACATGGAAAGCGTAATAGAGAGGGTTGTAGAGCGCAAACTTACTGAAACCCTAACTTATGGGGCAGAGGCTATTAGGTCTTTGCTCTCACCGCCTACTCAACATAACGAGAGGGATATGCAAAAGGATGCAGCACCAGCCCCACAAAAACTTGCAGAGCAGAAGAAAAAGAAGATTCCTAGAGGTGGAATAAAGGGTTTGATACTGTGGGTGCTGACACAATCCAAGACACCTTTATCTCTGAAAGACATATCAGCAGAGCTAGAAAAGACATATCTCCTAAAAAAGACTTCAGTATCCACCTCAGTGCTTGTCGAGATGATGAAGCAGGAAGGCAGCCCAGTACGTAGAGTGGGTCGTGGTGTATATACTGTACACACAGACCTTCCTCAGGAGAAGGAAGTTTAGTTCGCTCCTTTTTTGAAGCGAGTGGGTCATGAAGAGATTGACCCACTCAAAAAGCACATAACATTCCAGTGTTTCCTTAGGCTCTGCACACAGGCTGTTCGAGTCAGCAGTATACCGATAACATATGGGTAGCTCCCTGAAAAACGGAATACACAAAGTGGTCCACCTGTGAAGCATCCCTTAGGACGGGGTTCGATTCCCTAGGGCGAGATTAGCTACCTTGCCTGCCACGGTTGGGCCTAAGGAAGAACTGGAAGTAGCCTTGTTCGTCACTTGTACCGGAGAATCACTAGGCATGCAGTTCAAATCTGCTGTAAAGTTTAGGTAACAGTCTAGTATGGTACTCACAGGGGTTATGAGTTCAAATCTCATCCTTGGGTTAGGTACCTCTCCTGTAGAGGTGATGAGCATCACGCTGTGGTAGCTTGACCTTCATCTCTCCAGTCTATAGGTTTCCTGGTAGCAAGCATTGGCTTGAAAAAGAAACCTCAACTTGTGCAAAAGGGTCACTTTGTACACCCGCTTGGGGGCTCCTTATGGAGGAAAACAATACCTTTGAGGTAAAGCTGGGATGCTTTATCCATCCCACAGGGGGATGACCTCTGTCGTGACCACTACTATTTTAACTTGGGTCTTTCGTCTAATTGGTTAAGGCTCCTATCTCATAAGTAGGATAATCTCGGTTCAAGTCCGAGGAGACCCATCATTAACATAACCCTGCATCTATAGATGCAGGGTTATGTAGTCTTCTATAAACCTAGAAGTGCCGCAGTAGTTACCCTCCTCACCCCTAGAAAATACTAAGGAGTGTTTACCCCAAGCTTCATTTCCTGGTATTTCTATTATGGCATTGTGTATGGGTGAGTATGCAACCACTATATCCAGCTCTTCCTCGGTGTAAAGAAGCAGCTTGCTATTCTTGCCACTTTTTGATAATCTCACTTCAAACTTATTATGCGAGTTTAAGTATACTGTCTTAACCTGCACCTTCAATATCTTATCTCCTGTTTGAACCAAATAATCCACTCTGCCACTATCCCCTGCTGGCTTATAAATGGGCCACCCTCGCAAACTAAAGTAGATTTGAGCAATAAACTCAGATATGTGACCCTTTATGATGGGATTATCTAATTCCAAAAATCTCTGTCCTAATCCTGGTGCAGCCACAGGAGTCATAAGGCTTGCTGTTCTTTCCTTGCTAGCACCAGCTGCACACTCCCTGCTACAGTACTTAGGTTTGTTAGACACCTTTTTAGCAGAGTATTTAAATTCCTTCTTGCAAAATTGACAGGTTGTAGTCCTCTTATTATTTAAGTATTTAAACCTGTCATCACAGGCCCTGCTACAGAATTTCACCTGTGAACCTTCTAACCCCTTGTCACATTGAACACATCTCCTACCATTGCTCACAAAACCCCTCCTCCGAACCTTAGATAACTAAATAATCATGACAGTTCTAAAAGTTCCCCATGGAGAACATTCCCTCTCCCTTGAGTTTAATGAGTTGAACCCACTTGAAGGAGGAATTTTTATGAAAATGACATTTGGTGAGGCTTTATGGAACTTAAAACTAGGAAACAAAGTGGCACGTTCTGGCTGGAATGGTAAGGCTATGTGGCTATCACTGATCAATGGGTACAGTGTAGACATTCATGATAAGCATGTGTCCCCTAGTCAAGAATTGTCCCCTTGGATCGGTATGAAGACAGCTGATAACAAGTTTGTACCTTGGTTAGCTAGCCAAACAGATGTGCTGGCTGAGGATTGGGTAGTGGTGCCATGAAACGCCGAAGAGCCAGCTATAACAGAGTAACTGACCAGCGCATAGAGTTAGGCAACATCATAGGTACCATCCTATATGAAGAGACTTCTCCGTATGGACTAGCTACTGAAGTGGGCCTTGGTACTAATCAAGTGCTAAGGGTCATTAATGGCTGTAATGTAACTATGGATACGATGCTAACAGTGCTAGACGGATTAGGCCTAGAGATGAACATCACCCCTAAATGTCAAAAGACACAGTTTAAGGTGGTTCGTATGCCTTAAGGAGGATGTCCACCTCCATACTGAGGAGGATTTTTCAATTGCCTGCTTTTTTAAGACGAATCGGTTGAAGCGACGCAACCTTTCCATCCCAGATACATCATAAAAGAACCATAGCAAGGCTCCCAATCCAGTTTCTCCATAGGAGTTATTGGACGCAATAACTCCAAGACCTTCTGCTTTTGGTAGGGCAGAAAGTGAGGGGTAATACCCCTCACATATGGAGTGCAGCAACGCATAGCTGTGACCGACCGTCTATAAACGGATGCTGGTACTCACAAATGCTGGTAGCTCATCAGGTTCGAGTCCTGAGCACTCCCACTAAGCGCCTCTAGTGAAATGGTATCACGGTGGATTCCAAACCCACAGTCCTGAGTTCGATTCTTAGGGGGCGTGTTTATGGAGGATTTGTGCATGGCATATAAGGGTTCGAGTCCCTTGTCCTCTAGGGTCTACTGCATTTGCAAACCTGTTCTTAGCTCTGAACGAGGTCAGAAGGGTTAAGAATTATGTGTTGGAGGTATTCTGAACCTCTAGGATGATGCTAGCCTTCCATACCCTGTCCGGACAGGGGGGTGAAAAACGCAGACCTCTCCATACGCCGAAAGTGGAGCCAAGGATGATACAGGCGGACTAACGATTTATGTTGCAACTCTGTATGGAAATGATCAGGCTCCATAGGCACACAATGTTAGATAATCTGGTCCTGTCGAAGGCCTACGTTCCTACGTAGGTTACTTAGTAGGCAGGACAGGGTTACCAAGCCTCTTTGGTGGAATTGGCAGACACGCAGGTTTTAGGTACCTGTCTTCGGGTATGGGTTCGAGTCCCATAGGAGGCATAAAGATGGAGCATCCTTAAGTGTTTAGTTTGTGGATGCAGAGCAAGTGGAGGTAACTTGTACAGGTGGGTGAAAATCCCACCATAAATATCATGACGGTAGGTAAAATGAGTGGTACCGCTCAGAGGTGAAAATCCTCCCACCGTCCCCTTGTCTCTATAGTGAAGTGGATATCACGCTGACCTCCTAAGTCAGAAGCCCATGTTCGAGTCATGGTAGGGACGTTTGTAAAAGACACTCTCAGGGATGGGGTGTCTTTTACTATTTTATTAGTGATACTAAAACATGGAGGTGTGAGAGCGGTGCATCCTATTAACCCTAATGCTTCTCTTAATGCCCAGAAACTGCTGAATTATTTGTATACTAACAGGGGCAACATACTGTCAGGCAACCACAACTGGATCAACAATCCAACAGGGGGCCTCATAACAGTATACGGTCAAGTGGGTAAGTACCCAGCAGTGCACGGCATGGAAGCTGGCATCTTTGACCCTTCATACACTTCTCAGCAGGTGGAGGAGTACAGACATAATCTGGTGTCTGCTGCCCATGCCACCTTCCGATCCGGTGGTATAATAACCATGATGATGCATCATTCCTATCCTGGAGCAGCTAGAACATGGGCTAATGTGCAAAGGCGAACTACACAAGAGGAATTTAACCTTATATTGACTCCTGGTACTCCAGAACATGCAGCTTGGCTACAGGATATTGATGAGGTGGCAGAATCGGTATTAAAGCCTCTGAGGGACCTAGATGTGCCTGTTTTGTGGAGGCCTTACCATGAAATGAATGGGCAGTGGTTCTGGTGGGGATGCAAAAACAACTATGTGCAACTGTGGTATAATATGTATGACAGATACGTCAACCACCATAAGCTGGATAACCTACTGTGGGTTTGGAATGCAAATGCCCCTAATGGGTATACAGACTCCACGGGGCTGTCAGTGTTTGAGTATGATAATCCTGGCATATGGGTGACACCTTCTGGGGCCGATGTATTTGCCATAGATGTCTACAACAATGACTACAAGGCAAAATACTATTCTGACCTCAAAGCTCTATCACAGGGCAAAATCATAGCCTTGGGAGAAACTGGACGCATGCCTAGCTTGTCCATACTAGACTCTCAACCCGACTGGTCTTGGTTTATGGTGTGGCCTGATTACTGGACCGATACTCCAGCCTCTGAACGCCTAGCCATTTACTCCGATAGCAGAGTTATAACCAAAGACCAAGTAGCAATTCCCAACTACACCCCAGAATACCACCCTCCTTTTCCGGCTTCAAGCATAGACAACCCACCTACAGCAACGGGGCAATTGGCTATCTCAGATAACAATGCCTATATCTCAGTCAACTCGACAGATTGGAAGCCTATAACTCAGGACAGCATCATCCTACAAAGCCCAGACAAGAGTCGATTTAGGCTGGTTGTGGACAATGAAGGTAATCTGTCAGCGGAACCACTGACTATACTAAAGGATACGTTTAACAGGCCAAGTAGCAATACTTCCGCTGGTATTGCAGATACTGGTCATACGTACTCTGCCTCAGGTGACGCTTTTGATGTACAACAGAAGATGCTGTATGCAGTTAGGTCTTATAACAATGCCATCTTACTGGCTGATCTACAGGAGCCACACACCAAGTTTAGGGCTTCAGTGGATGTGATTGGTATGCTTAATCTGCTGGACCCAACTAGAAATGCATGGGAAACTACGTATAATAACCCACACCTTGTATTTAAGGCCCTAAGTGCAACTGACTTATTATATGCTCAGGTATTTAATGGCAAGGCTTCAATAGGCAGAATGTCCTCTGGGACAGCAGCTTCCTTAGTGTCAGTAGACTTCCCAACAGAAAACGGTAAATGGTATAACCTGTCTGTGGTTGTGGATGGTGCCCACATATCTCTGTACGTAGATGGTGAATTTGTCATAGACACCATACTTTATAAGTCTGACTACCAAAAGTACATGGCTGGCACTAAAGCAGGTGTCAGGCTGGGTAAGTCTGGAGCGATGTCTACATTTATTGTCTCCCCTTATTGGAGAGACCTCCTGATAGAAAAATCTTACTAAGAGCCGACTCTCTTCCCAATATCAGTAGGGGGGAGAGTCTTTTTGTTGGTCAACTTTATTAAGTTGACTGTGCCTTTCAAGTGGGATGAAAATTTATGTCCGAAAAATGCCAAACGATGAGGAAGCACTTCGGGACTCCAAGACCATTTTGGAAGAAATTCAGATACAAACATCCTATTAATTTTTCCACTTGAGGAGGTGAGTTGGTGGAGAGGAACAGCGTAGCTTGCCCGTTGTTTCAAAGTGGGACTGAAGGATCAGCCAGTAAAAACTGTGGTTCCTGTATCAATTACGATATAGAGCACAAAGGACTACCTTGTAAAGTTCATGCTGAACTAATAGAGTGGTCTAAAACATATTTTAAGTATTTAAAAGCTTTTTAATGTTTTAAAAAAGGTATTAAAAGTCTTTACTTTTGTATTATACTTCGTATAATACAAAACAGTGCTTCCGCACTGGATGGAGTCCTTTTCCGTGTTTTATTGTACAGATGATACAAGGGACTTTTTACCTCAAAGGAGTGATTATATGCTAAAGCATTGGGATCACATAGAACAAGTATCTGAAAAGGAATTCAACCTATTTCACTCTTCAAAAAGTATTATACAGTCTAAAATAGATATTCCTCCCAATACGGCAGTATATGTGGCATGTGGAGACAAGAGACTTGAAGGTATCTATGACCCAAGGGTTAAAGGGATACGGCCTCTCATTTCTTCCAAGAAGACCCCTAATAGGGACCTAAGGCTGTATATGGATTCGTTGAACAATCCGGACATCACCATTCTAGCAGTGGATGGTTTGATGGGGACGGGTAAAACCTCTACTGCTGTAGAGTGGGTTATTAAAGACCAGTCTCTTAGTACCAAGAGGAATATACCTGCCATAACTGGAGATGTTCATGTTCCACATAAGATTGTTATCGCCAAACCCCATGTAAATGCTGGTGGGGAGTCCTATGGTCACCTACCTGGTGATATAAACGAGAAGTTGGACCCAACCATATCCAACTTTACTCAGTATTTTGACAGAAATACCATAATTGGTTTCAAGGGATTACGAGATGCAGGGTTTGTAGAGATTCTACCCTTGGGTTTCATCAGGGGCATGGATGCTGAAAACATGACCATTATAGCCGATGAGTGTCAGAATACTAAGGAGCTTATCAGCTTAGTGACTCGCAGAGCTAACAACTCTAGATTGATCTTGTTAGGGGACACTAGTCCATTCCAGATAGACAAACCTGGTAATACTCCAGATAAGAATGGCCTATCTAATATTATTGACTTGTTGTCAGGTGCTCCTTACTTTCAGTACATTGAAATGAAATCTGTGGAACACATAGTACGTAGCGAGGAAGTACGGGATGTTGTGCGTAGGCTGTATAAAAAATATGGTTACGATCCTAAGCAATGGAGTCCTATTTTAAGGGGGTGATACTATGATGACAAAGCTAAGGATACTCACAGGGTATGTGTACACCAATCTGTCTCCGGGTGAGGTTAGAACCTATCTACAAGGTGGGTCTAAGACCGGAACTATTGATGGCTTTGAAGACGAAGCTGGTACGATACCTATAATTATCGCAGTACATGCAATAGAGTACATTTACAAATAATGGAGGTAAGGCATGAGACGATCAACTATGGTCTTGTGCCTTCTATTCCTCTTATCTCTCATTGGATGCTGGATTGTGGCAGATGCTTTTCTTAGTGCAGCAAATGAGGCATACGAAGAACAGAAGGCCGAGATTCAGACGTTGAAGGGCGAAGTGGCTAACCTTCAATCTGACCTAAGACAGGTGAAATATGATAAAAACAACCTGATTGAGGAAACGAAGTCGTTGCGTAGTAATAACAAGGAATTAAGTGATAAGGTGGAGGAAAGCGATAAAATTATCACGGACCTCAAGAAAGAAATACAGACGAGCAGGATAAAAGCCACTGTAACATCGTCTACCACCAACGCAACGGTCAATCAGGTCATCAGAGCTAGGGCCACAGCCTATGGCTCATCTGTGAGAAACGGCGGTGCAGGTACGGGCAAGACTGCTACAGGGGTTAAGCCGCAGGAGGGTGTCACCATAGCCGCAGACCCTAGGAAAATACCCTTGGGTACCAGGGTTCGAATAGAGTGCCCAACCTATCCCTCAATAAATGGGGAGTACATTGTCCAAGATGTAGGTGGTGCAATCAAGGGTAACAAGGTTGACATCTATATGGATGATAGTAAGAGGCCACAGATGCTGGAATTCGGTAAAAGAGAAGTCCTCATATACGTCTTATCTTAGACACTATACTGCCCCCTGTACAAGGGGGTATTTTTAATGCCCTAGAATCCACTTGATCCACCCCTAATGTGGGAATCTAGGGTAAGGTTGTTACCCAAGTTAGGGGAATTTATTTATTACCCTCATTTTCAAGGTGATACTCAGGGATATAGCTAGGAAAGAGATGATTTATTGGCTTTGATGTTTATTGATTCACATGAATGATTCTGACCATCCTAGGAGGTATACAATGTTTAAGTTTACAGATGAGCAACTTCTACCTTACAGAGATAAAACTCCAGATTGGGGAACTGTTGGTGTATTGACATACAAGAGGACCTATTCCCGTCCTATTTTTGCAGATGAAGAGGTGGCGCGTAGAGAGGAATGGTTGGAAACCATTGTCAGAGTCATAGAGGGCAACGTAAATCTGGGAATCAGTGTAGGGGACCCTACAGCCACAGAAGAATGGGCCTTGGAGGCACTTGAATATATGTTCCATATGTCTGTCATGCCTCCTGGTAGAGGATACTGGATGATGGGCACTGAATACGCCAGTGTGCGTGGAGGAGATGCTCTGAATAACTGTTGGTATGTGGCAGTTAAGCCCCAAGATTATGAGGACATGGATATGTTTAAGGGCACTTGGGATGCTTTTTCTACAAGTCGTGGGCTCATGCCGTCCTTCCCTTTTGTGTTCATGTTTGACAGGGCTATGCTGGGTGGAGGGGTAGGATTTGGCATTAGCAAGAAGAATCTTAGTGCTTATCCTGATTTGTCCACTAAAGTTAGGCTGCACATAGTGCTGGACAAAGACCATCCTGATTGGGACAGAATCAGAGGTAGTGAAGAGTGGGAAAAGTTCAACCTAATAGGGCATGTCTTCCCTAAAGAGGTGCCCCTACCAGGAACCTATGCCTGTGTAGATGTAGCGGACGACAGAGAAGGTTGGGCCACATCTGTTAGGGAGGTTATTGATGGTCATTGGTATAAGCCTATCAGAACTAAACCTGTGGTGAACTTGGTACTGGACCTTAGCAAGGTTCGAGGTTATGGGGAAGTTATTAAGGGATTTGGTGGGACTGCTTCCGGCCCTCTCCCACTCATTGCAGCCTTGGTCAGCATTAACAACATTCTTAACAGTCGTGTAGGCAAAAACCTCAGGGGTGTGGATGGTCTGGACATTATGAACATCTTGGGGCGTTGTGTGGTGGCTGGCAATGTCAGGCGTACAGCCCTCATCTCCTTAGGGGATGCTGATGACAAGGATTATGTAGACGCAAAGAATTACACTCTTATTGACCCTATCACGGCTAAGGATGAAAACGGCTATGCCATCTGGGAGACGAATAAGTGGGGCAGACAGGTGGTAAGACTTAAAGATTGGGAACAGGCTCTTGGTGAACGAGTCAGTGAGCTAAGGGATGGAGCTATCAATGTGAACCACCCCTATGCAATTGCAGAGTTAGTAGCCCAAGCAGAGGAAGAGCTTGGTGCCTTGTATGACATGGCTTGGAAGCAGGATAACCATAGATGGGCGTCTAATAATTCAGTGTATACCAATGAGCTATTTAAGGATCATCACTTTATAGCAGCAGGCATTATAGCCAATGGTGAACCTGGAGTAGGTAATGAATGGCTCATGAAAAACTTCGGACGCATTAAGGACGGATATCAGGAGGCTATTGATGCTGATGCAGAAGGTCTGAATCCATGTGCTGAAATCACCTTAGAAAATGGTGAGCCTTGTAACCTTGTTGAGTTTGTGCCTTATGTGGCTAGAAAGAAGGGACATGATTCTTGCAGATGCTTGACAATAGCCGCGCAATATGTGTATCGCATCACCTTTGCTAAATACATGTGGCCTGTGGTGCAGAGAGTCATCAGCAAGAACAGGCGTGTAGGAGTGTCTTTGACAGGAATGCAAGACTACTTCCTTGACAAATATGGTAGATATGCAGTGGATGGGTTTGAAGATGGGGATATCACCAAGCCTAAGTTTTACCAACCTATAGCTGATGAGCTGGACACTTGGTATGGATGGGTTAAGTCAATCAACAATGAACACGCTGAACTACTAGGCACTGAGCCCTCTATCAAGTTAACGACAGTAAAACCGTCCGGCACAGTAGCCAAGTTACCAGGGGTATCATCAGGTATACATTGGCACTATGCTCCTTATATGATCCAGCGTATGCGTTTCCATGAAACCGACCCTAATCTAAAAGTGGTTAGAACCTGTGGTTTTCCTATTGAAAAGGCTATTAAGGAGCCAAATTCAGTAGTGGTAGAATTCCCTATCAAGAATCCGGGTGCCGAGCATCCTAACTTCCGCTCTGCTGGAGAGGTACCCTTGGAAGAGCATTTTGCTAACCAGTACCTATTTGCTTACTACTGGGCTGACAATGCAGTGTCCGCTACCCTGACCTTCAAGCCTGAGTATGACGCAAACAGTGAAGTGGATAAGATTCAGCCTTTGTTGGAATCTTACAACAATCGTATCAAGTCCACATCCTTGCTGCCTTACAGTGGGCACGGATATGTGCAGGCACCTTGGGAGCCTATTACTAAGGAACAGTATGAGGAGCGCATTGCTAAGATCAGTATTAAGCCAGAAGAGGTTTATGATCTTATGCTTAAGACTGGTGTAAACATCTTAGGCAGTGATGATATACTAGATGCAGACTGTGAAGGTGGGGCTTGCCCTACTAGGTAATAGGAAAGGAGAAGTCTTAGAGCTTCTCCTTTTTATCCTTTTAGAGGTGATATCGAATGAAGGAAACAGAACTCTATGCCCCAGTAAAAGAATGGCTTGAGGCTCAAGGATATACCGCATATCCTGAGGTGGAATGTAGAGTAAACAGGGCTGATGTGGTGGGAATAAAAGGTAATGAGTCGGTTATAGTGGAAATGAAGACATCCCTGTCTTTGGAGCTTATAGCTCAAGGGGTGGAATGGGTTTATAAAAATAGTGCCAATAAAGTGTACCTAGCCATACCTAGATTACAAAAAGATATATCCTATTATGTCTCTAGCCTGTTAAGTCGTGAGGGGCTTGGGTTGATCATGGTAGACCCCTACGAGAAGAGTGAGTGGATAGGGAAATGCAGAGTCAGACTGAATCCTAGAGATTTAGACGTGACACTGGCCTTGGATAGGGACAATATATCCAAAGCGGTGACTCCTATGCATCTGGAGCTAGGGATTGAAGGGGGTCACAGTGGTGGAGGATATCTAACCACCTACAAGGCCACAATGATACGGGTACAGCAATTTTTATGGGAAAGTAAAAAGGGTGAATGGACCCTTATGAAAGAGATATTATCTAATTGCACCACCCACTATTCAGGAGATAACCCAGGAGCTGCACTAGGACGGGCTATGGAGCAGTTTGAGAGCACATGGTGTGAAACTAAAATTATCAATAGAAGAAAACATTTCAGGGCTAAGGAGGGCATGAAATGACAGTGTTGTTTTGGCAGATCATAGGTGCTGGTTTATTTTTTCCTGGTCTATTGATATTGCTAGCCACTCTTTTTTCCTCCTTTTCCATTAAAGGGTATGAGGTTAGCATGGGTAGGCTTGGTATTATATATGTCGCAACCTTACTAGGGGCAGCAATGCTGTGGGGATTGGAGGTGTCCGCATGAGAGAGACTAAAGGAGCATGGTACAGCTCTAAATCCTTTTCTAGAGACCATGAGGCTGATGCAAAGAAGGCTCTAAGAGAGTCAGAGTTGCGTAAAAAGAATGGGATAGGGACTTCACAGGTTTCTGATGCAGATTTGCTGCAAAAGCGTGTGGAGATGGACTTATTCAAGTAAGGAGGAATTTAGGTGGCTAATCAAACAGGATACACATTCCTCAAGTGGAATGGTCAATACGGAGCACATGCTAAATTTGTGGTAAGAGATAATTCAACAGGTCAGCAGTCTATGTTTACTCCAGGACGCACACAAGATTTGGTATGGACAGGATCAGATTTGGAAAACGATCCACACCTTAAAGACTGGTCTGATTTTGGCAATGAGACTGTGCCCGATCTGGAAGAGGTAGCTTTTTAGGACAGTTGAACTGAGTAAGCCACAAGATATCTTGTGGCTTATTTTTTATTTAGTTACAGTATTAATGGGAGGGTTGAACATGGACTTGTACATAGACATGTCAAAGGCTTTGAATACAGCAGAGCTTGTTAAAAAGCCAGTACAAGTTAAGGGTAAGATGGGTAAGACTTTTACTCGCATGCAATGGGTTAGCACGGATACGGGTCAGCCTGTGGCAGAATCTGGACATTCCTTCGATGACAGTCACCATGCTAGAGTTAGGCATATGTCGGATGATGATAAAACCCATGCTGCACAGAGCTTTTTGCAACACGATACGGAACGAGCCCATAAGTTTGCTCAAGCCACAGGGATGCGTAGGAATCCAGCCCACCTGCCACCACAATCAGTGATCCAGCACCTAAAAGACAACCTAGACAAAATACCACAGGATCATATAGAGCCTCATTTTAAGACTCATCTTAAGGATGATGGATTGGCCCACCCTAAATTGGGCTTGAGGCATCAGGACCACAAATTACCGGATGCAGAGGTAGACAAGAGGACGGGTAAGGATGGCCCTTTAGATTTGTCTGATCTTCATGAAGGGACAGCTATGGAGTCTGTAAAAGACCTGTGGTTTGGGGACCCTGACGTCGATAAAGCTGCATTTAAGAGCATATTTGGCAATGTGTCCAAAGAAGGGTTTGAGAAAGTATTTAGTGACCCAGAGGGTAGTTTTAGGGCCGATGTGCACTCCATAGATAGCTACATGGATGGAAAAGATAGAAAAACCCATGTGGGCATGGACTTGCTAGACGGAGAGGGTAAACGTATGGGGCAGGTCATGAGAACTGCTTGGAGAGATCAGGATGGAGTTTTGAATATAAAGAATGTAGAGTTTGAGCTGCATTCGGAGCATCAGGGCAAAGGCATAGCGCAGAAAATTTACAATCAGTCAGAACAATACTGGAGGCATTTATCTGGGGGTAATGCACTTAACATACACCTAGATGCCAATATAAGCATCGGGGTTTATGCATGGGCTAAGAAAGGCTTTGATTTTGCTAATGAGTCAGAGCTAAACTACGCTAGGAAAGAATTTAGCACATTTTGTGCCCATAATGGATTAGACACTAAAGAAGTACTTAGCAGCTGTGGGGTGAATGACATAAAGGACCTTAAGCATTCATGGGACTTTGCTTCTCTGGATGACGGGAATCAATATGATTTGACCTCTCTAATAACCTCGGTAAGAGATGAGTACAAAAATGAGGTGTCAGGTGTGGGTAACTTTGGTAAAGCCTTTATGCTAGGAGGGAAAGACACTTGGAGAGGTATAAAAAAGCTTAACCAAGAGGCTGATCATGAGAAGATATCAGACCATTTTAATAGTAAAGTAGGTGATTAATATGGAGGGTAATGTTACAAGGCTCAAGAGAAGTGTTAAGATGAAACCTATAGGTAAAGAGGGTCTTCTTAAAGGAGAAGACGGTAAAGTAATACGAGATGACTCTTGGATGCATCCTGAAGTATTAGACGAGCAGTGGGACCGTAAGCATACCTCCAGCATGAAGAGGGCTATGTCCAAGTCCACTAGTTTATATGTGTCTTTACCTAGAAAGATAGGATTGTATCTAGATCTTAATAAAGCTATGGACACCACCAAATTAGTTAAAAAGCCGATACAGGTGCATGGGGAAAATGGTAAGACCTTTACCCGTATGCAGTGGGTAGACCCCAATACTGGACAACCTGTGTCCCAAAAGCATGCAGTAGATGCCCATGTTAAGGGTATGAGTACTGAAGAGAAATATGACATGATGGACAAACACAATATACAACATAAACATAACGATCACCCAAGCATACTGCATAAAAATAAAGTGGAAGCCCTTAAGCAACACTTGTATAACAACCCACACCTAGTGGGTGCTGAGCACAACCCTAAACACAGTGAGTCCACTCCTTCTGGTACTGATAAGGTTAATCATTGGGTGGATGGGTTTGCAAAGAATGATAGGGAAAAGCTATATGAGATGATGAAGAAATTTGGTATAGCAGAATCCGACCCTCGCATAGACAACCCAGACGACAAGGCTCATCCCATCAAGCACATGCACAACATGATGAAGCTAAAGAAGCATCTAAAGGACAATCCACATTACATGGAGCACGACGACTACCAACCTAGAGTGAACAAGCCTCACAGTCCTACTAGTTCTGTAAAGACTAAAGCAGAGACTGGAGGCAACACCATAGATGGGATTCTTAAGACATTGAGTAGATCGGAACTATACTCTATGATGAAAACACATGGCATAGCAGAAGCAGACCCTATGAATGTGGACCCTGATAACAAGGCTAACCCTATTAAGCATATGCATAATATGATGAAGTTCAAAAAGTTGGTGGAGTCCAATCCACGCATACTAAACTTGGATAGCAATCATAGCATAGCTTCTCATAGAGAAGAGCGGTCTGCTGGCATGGATGATAATCAGAAGCATGTCCAAGCAGTCAAGGACCTATTGGACAGCTCTAGTCCTGAATTAAAACTCAAATGGGCTGATCAACATAAAGATCATACAGAGATGCAAAAGCGTATCACCTCCGACCACCAGCATATAGACAATATGCACAAGGTATCTGCTTTGCGTAAGATACTAGAATCCAATCCAGACCTTCTTGATAAGTATCAATCTGAGTCTGATCATGAGCAGCTTATGGGATTGACCATAGGCAATAAGAACATGGGTAAGGTGTTGAGGAACTTTTTAGGCTTGAAGGGAGTAGGGGACGTTAACAACGTGGAGCCTGGGGTGGAGTGGTCCTATAAGACTGGATTTGTACGTAGGGAACTAGATGACAATAATAAACCTATATTGTCTGTAGTGGATACTGGTAAGGATGGGGAAGAGTGGAATGAGCACACCATAGACTTAAGTGAGGTTAGGAAATTTCTAGGGGACAAAAAAGAATCCAGTGCATTAAAGTCCCTATCCTCATTTGACATCATAAATTGGGGGTGGTAGTATGGAACCTGTATTGGTAATAGACTTACAGAAAGGTAAATCCAATCGGGATGGACTTATACAGCAAATAGTGAGCTATGTTAGGGATGGAAAAACTGTAGTTAGGAAACAGTGGGTTCGTAGTGAGTTTGCGGACCATGCGAAGAAAAACGAGGAAGAAAAGAAAAAGACCTTGTTAGAAGAGCAAAATAGAGAAGATAAAAAGCGTAAGAAGCAGAATGCAGAGGCAGCTGCTAAAAAGCACACTGAGGATAAGAGAGCATCTAAGAAGGTGGAGAATAGGAAAGAGGAACAAAGAGGACACCATGAAGGTGGAAAAGTACACAAGGTGACCGATAAGCAATTAGAAGAGTATAAGAAGAGGCTTAAGAAGAAGAAGGAAGAGTCTAAGAGGGAAGAAGCTGAACGAAAAGACAAGCAATCTAAGAAAGAACATAAGTCTAAAGCCTCTGATACTAAACATGGCAGATATGGTCAATCTGATCAGACTAGAGCAGATACTAAGGCTGAACAAAAAATGATACAAGGAAAATGAGTAACAGGGATGAGGCATACACTACGTGTATGCCAATTTTTATGCAATTGGGATTTTATTTAGTTATGAAGAACTGTTTAGGAGGTGCCAGCTTTGAGCATTTTTAGAGACTTTTCTAAGTTTTTCCGTGTGAGTGAAGCCTCTGTGCATTCTGTGTCTGATTCTGTTGGGGAGCCTTTTGCAGACCTTGCAAAGTCCATGCCTGCTCAAGGGTCAAAGAGCATAGTGGAAGACCCTCTAGCCTTAATTCACAGTCTAGGTTTTAAGGATAAACCAGATTCCATAACTTTTGATACCTTGAAAAGAATGTCTGTAAGGAATTCTGTCATCTCATCCATCATCACTACTAGGGTTAATCAAGTGTCCACCTTTTCTAAACCTGCCAGATACACTAGGGATGGGGTAGGGTTTGAAATTACCTTGAGGGACCCTAAGAAAACTCCTACTGCTGATCAACTAGGGGTTATAATGGCTCTAGAATCATTCTTGGAGAATTGTGGATTTGACTATGATCCAAGTAGGGATGATTTCGACTCCTTCCTTAGGCAGATAGTGAGGGACTCTCTGACATATGACCAGCTCACTTTTGAGATAGTGCCTGACAGGCTAGGTAGACCATCTAGACTGTTCACAGTAGATGCCTCCACCATACGGGCTGCTTCCATAGAGCCTGAAGAAGGTCAGGAGTACATTACTAACGATGACTTTACAGAGACGGAAGCAAAGTGGGTACAAGTATATAATGGTCAAGTGGTCAGTACCTTTACAGGCAAGGAATTGGCCTTTGCAGTTAGAAATCCACGCACTGACATGAATATACAGCCTTATGGGTTTTCTGAACTCGAAGTACTAGTTCATCAGGTTACTGCCCATTTATGGGCTGAAGAGTATAACACCAAGTATTTTTCTCAAGGAGGCACCACAAAGGGCATACTGAACCTAAAAAGTCAGAATTTGTCTAAGGAACAGTTAGATGCATTCCGTAGGCAGTGGACTGCTCAGCTGTCAGGGGTTACAGGGGCTTGGAAGACTCCAGTTGTGTCTGTGGATGGACTAGAGTACATTAACGTATCTCAATCCAACCGAGAGATGGAATATGAGATGTGGATGAACTATCTTATCAACATATGTTGTGCAGTGTACCAGATTGACCCTGCTGAGATTAACTTCCCTAATAGGGGAGGCTCAGGTGGAGGCTCAGGTGGAGGCTTGGGAGACGGTGGTATAGAGGATAGACTCAAGAACTCTAAGGACAAGGGGTTACGTCCCGTATTGAGATTTGTAGAGTCCGTCATCAATAAGAACATCATACGCAGATTTAGTTCAGAGTTTTCCTTCAATTTTGTAGGACTAGATAAGGAGTCTGAAAAGGAGAAGTTGGAAGTGCTGGACAAGTCTGTCCGTACTCACAGGACTATAAATGAGATACGTAAGGAAAAGGACCTACCCCCACTAGAAAATGGGGACATAATACTGGACCAAACCTACACCAATTATATCATGCAGAAGCAACAGCAACAAGAGATGGCACAGCAGGCCCCTGAGGGACAAGAAGCACCCGACAACCCAGAAGAGGCCCAGCAGCAACAACAGGATCAAGAGATATCGAACAGTATAGATGATCAATATGGAGATAACGACAATACCCAATAACTAGGATGGCCTTATGTGATTTTAGATACATAAGGCCTTCTTGATATTTCTATGTTAGTTAGGAGGTGAGCACATGGATAACCGTTTTAACTTCTTTCTTGAGGCAGACTTGTCCAAGAGTGAAGACACGGAAAGTAAACGTATCATACGAGGGTATGCTTCTACAGCAGCAGAAGACAGGCAAGGGGAGTCCCTGCTACAGAAAGGTTTAGACATTTCTGACTTTGTAAGCCATGGCTATTTTAATTATGACCATGACAACAGCATCATCGTAGGTTATCCGCATGCTGAAAAGTGCCATGTAGATGACCAAGGCATGTGGGTAGAAGGAGAGTTGCTTAAAGGGATACAGGAAGCTGATCGCATGTGGGATTTGGCTTTGGCTCTTAAGAAATCCAATGCTCCAAGAAGAGTAGGATTCTCCGTTGAGGGTAAGGTCCTGGAGCGTGATGGTAGCCGTATACTAAAAGCGAAAATTTATAATGTAGCGGTCACGGCTAATCCAGTTAACACTACATGTTCTTGGGAAGCGGTGGTCAAGTCCTTCCGATATGATGACGATACCGTTGGTAAATCTCTAGCCGCTGGGCATGAGGTCAACCCTATGGAGATGGAAGGTGGGGAGGTTTTCCGTAAGGAAAGTCTGGAAAAAGATCTACATAACCTGTCATATGTGATAGGTGATGAGGAGAAACAGAAATTCCTTAAACAGAAGCTGTCCACTAAAAAATCTATGCGGTCGGGTGAACTAGCATTGTATCTGCACCTCACCAAGGGATGGTCTCACAGCCAGTGTATGGATTTTATAGACAAGCACATTAAATAGGAGGTGTCCATAGATGTCTAAGCTGGATGAAATGATTCAAAAGTCTCTAGATGAGATTGATGAAATTTTAGATGTCAAAGGGAATGTGTCTAAAGCCTTGGGAGATGAGGATTTGGCACCTAACGATATTTCTGACGATGCACCTGAACAGGATGCAGGCGAAGAGGGCGAAGGCGCTCCAGAAGCTGGAGACGATGCCGATGTAGACAGTGATACTGAACCAGAACAGGATGAGGCCGAGGATGAAGAGGTAGAAAAGTCCTTGGAAGCCGACCTTAAGGGCGATGAGTCTATCAGGGAAGCTCTTGAAGTATCTGAGTTCTTGAATACTCTGGTGAAGAGCATCTCCAAGGAGCTGCTGGATCAACGTAGTACGTTGTCCAAGTCTATTCAGACTACCGATGACTCCAATATGCTGCTGGCTAAGTCTTTTGCTGGTATAGCTAAGTCTCAGAGGGCTGTGCTTGAGACTCAAGCCGAACTGCTAAAAAGCATCCGGGTGCTTAACAAGCGTGTGAAAGATTTGGAATCTCAGCCAGCGGTGCGTAAGTCTATGCCTACTGCACAAGCGGTGGAGAAGTCTTTTGCTGGAGCACCTGCCGTTAACAAAAATGCCCTAAGCAAGGCAGAAATTTCTGCCAAACTGTTCCAAGGTGTACAGGATGGTAAAGTGGAGTCCACTGAACTGCTGGCCTTCGAGTCTCTGGGGCACCTTGCCGCAATATCTGAAGCAGCACAGGCTTACGTTAATAAATAATATATACTAATTTTGGAGGTGGACGTAGATGCTACACAACCTGAGCAATCATGGGAGTGGCTTTGGTAATGCTACTCAATCCGATGTAGATGCGCTTAATAAGGCATTGGAAGCTGGTTATGAGGTAAACCCTCTAAACCTTGAGGGTGGCGGTGCATTCCGTGTAGAATCCCTAGAGAACAGCTTGAAGGTTCTCACCTATGGTGACCAGCATATCAAGTTTTGGAAGAAGATCCCTAAGCAAAAAGCATACAGCACAGTTGAGCAATACGGGCAGCTGATTGACTACGGTCGGCAGCAAGGGGCGTTTGTAGGTGAAGGCGTACTGCCAGATACCAACGACTCCACTTACGCACGTAAGGCTGCTTTCGTGAAGTTCCTTGGAACTACACGTGAAGTATCACACCCAATGACCTTGGTCAATAGTGCTTTTGGCAACGTTGTATCTCGCCAAAATCAAGATGGTATCCTATGGATGCTTAAGCAAATTGAGCGTGGCCTGTTCTGGGGCGACTCCAAGCTAGCTCCTGGTGGTAACGAGGGTCTAGAGTTTGATGGTCTGAACAAGATGATCGACCCAATCAATACTGTTGACCTGAAAGGTACTTATCTAGAGGAGAAGCATATCAACTGGGGAGCTCAAATGATCATCCAGAACTATGGTACTCCTACAGACTTGTACCTGCCATTTGAGGTTATGGCTCAGTTCTCTCAAGAGTTCTTCCCTAAAGAGCGTGTAATCATGCCTACTCAATCCGGCTACCAAGCTGGTGTGGTAGTTAACAAGTTTATGACGCACGGTGGTGAAGTAAACTTTGAGCCAGACATCTTCCTTAACAAGACCCAACCGCTGAACCCTAATGCTTCTAGCTTTAAGGCCCCAGCTCCGGGTACTCTGGAATTCGATGCTGCTACTGACTTGGTAACTGTAACTAATTCTGAGTTTGGTAAGTCTGGAGCAGGTGTTTACAAATACCGTGTAACATTCAACAATGCTCACGGCGAGTCTATCCCTTCGGATGAGGTTACTGTAACCCTGACTGGCTCTGACCTGCAAAAGGGTGTGCAACTGCACATTAAAAATGCTGTGTCTACAGCATTCCCTATTGAATACATCAAGGTGTACCGTTCTGAAAAAGACGGCAGCACACTGTATGAAGTAGCTAAATTTGCTGTCGCCTCTCCACTGTCGGGTGCGGAAACTATCTATGTTGATAAGTGTGAAGTTATGGCTAACACTTACACAGCATTCATGGGTGAAATGAGCCCTGACATCCTAGGATTCAAGCAATTGGCCCCTATGATGAAGATGGACTTGGCTACTCTGGGACCAGTTGTCCGCTGGATGATCCTCCTGTATGGGGTCCCTGTACTGTATGCTCCACGTAAATGGATGCGCTTTACAAACATCAAAGCAGACGTTCCAGGAAACGTTGGACCCTAATAACAAAATTCAGATATAGGTAGGGAGGGGATATATTCCCCTCCTTATTTATTTTTTGGGTATAAGTTACCGATTATTAAATAACGAACATAACATTAGGAGGTAATGATATATGTCATATAAAGTTCTCAATACTCTGTTGGCAGGCAAAAAGGTTGGTATCTCTACCGAGAATGTAGTATTTGGCTTGGATGGTATTGGAGAGTTGCAGTCTGAATCTGTGTATAAGGCTGTATTAGAGCTGCCTAACTTCTTTGCTGTTAAGGAGCAGGAAGAAGGAGGACAGTCTACACCACTAGAACCCATCACACCTATCACCAGTACTACAGAACCAGAACCAAGCAATGAGGAACCTGTAAAGTATTCTAAGGAAGAAATAGAGAACATCTATAGGAATATGGAAAACATGAAGGCTGAGCTTACGAGGCTAGGTGTGGAGTTCGATAAGGACGACAAGAGGGCTGAGCTTATATCCAAGTTGGAAGCAAACGGTGTGGTGGCTTCCGCTGAGTAATCGGGGGTGAAGTGATGAGGTTTGAAGAAATTACCAGTGAATTCCTAAGGGAGAACTATCTTTTTGGGGTACCTTTGGAAGATATGTATGGTAACAAAATGAAGGAGGGCATGCTAGAGCACTATATACGAGCAGCTGTACAGCATACCCAACGCATGCTGCAAGTGGTGATAGAGCCTATAGAAATAGAGGACGAGGTTCATGACTATTATGCCAATGACTTCAAGCAGTGGTCTTTTATGGTTTTGCATAAGAGACCTATACTAGAAGTAACTTCATTGTCTATGTACTTTGGAGGGACTGAGATGTTTCGCATCCCTCAAGACTGGATAAGACCCTACCACACCTCAGGACAGATACAGTTGTTTCCTGTATCTGGGTCTTCTGGCAGCTTGATACTTACCTCTAACGGCAGTTTCATGCCAGTGTTGTTAGGACAATATCAAAATGCTCCAAGCTTATGGAGAGTATCCTATAAGGCTGGTATGGAGGAAATACCTGATGATATGGTTGAATACATTATGAAACGTGCATCTGTGGGTATTCTACAGGTGTGGGGTGACTTGATCATCGGGGCAGGTATAGCCAACCAAACCATCAGTATTGATGGTCTATCACAGTCCATAGGTACAACCCAGTCTCCTGAGTTCTCTGGAGCAGGTGCCCGTATTAAAAGTTATATGGATGATATGAAAGAACTAGAAAGAAGGCTTAAGGACACGTATAACGGCATAAACATGACTCTGATCTAGGAGTGATATCCATGGGTATGAATATGGAAAACTATGCTGGTTTTATGGTGCCACGGGCCGACTTCAAGGTAGAGAGCTTTGATACCCTCATAAAGCAAAAAGGCTATAGAGTTGTGTGGGAGCAGGCTATGTTCTGCTCCTGCTACAATCTGGAAACAGGTCAACCGAGGGACGTGTGCCCTACATGCAAAGGTAAGGGGTATATCTACTTTGATCCAGTCGAAACGAGGTCCCTAGTAACCAGCATAAGTGGAAGAAAGGAACAAGAGCATATAGGTTTAAATGAGATGGGTACGGCCTACTTAACTCCATTGAGCACAGACAATGTGGGGTTTAGGGACAGATTCCGATTTATGGACTTTACTATGAAACACTCCCAACTGATGAGGCGTTCTGAGCTTAGTTATGACACTCCCACCTATGACATACGCAATGTGATAAGTGTTAGAAAGCTGGACCGTATACTTCATCAGGGCATACACTTTGAGCTTAGTAAGAATGGTAAGGAGATACAGTGGAAGCCCGGGGTACTTGAGGTTGGGGATATGTATTCAATACTGTATGACACTATAGCGGTGTATATATGTATGGGGCCAATACATGAGCTCAGGGGCACGTACACCATGCACAAAACTACAGTAGAGAAATTTGTACAACTTCCTAAGCAATTCCAGATAAAGAGGGAGGACTTTGTAGATGCAGACACACCTGAACCTGGATACAGACCTCCTTTCATGGGCTAAGGAGGTTGGGGAGGAAACTGTAGAGTATCATAAGACAGAGACCCAGCACCACATCCCTGTAGACGTATTGAGGACCCTACAACCACAGAAGAAAAACGCTGCTGCCCCCACACCTCAACCTAAAGCCCCTACATGGGGCAGGGCTGTTCCGAGGGTATCTAGGGCAGTACCTTCTGTACCCAATGCTCCCAATAAAGACCTAACGGAGTTGATGGCCCATAATGTCCCTAACAGCAGGTCTAAGATAAATGATGCCTTGTCAGGATTGCAGAAATTGCACAAGCCTAACGGCAGATAGGAGAGAAGGGAGGAATAATAGGTGATACCTATAGTCGAGGATTATTTAAGTGATGTGGTGAGGAGCCGGATAGCTTATCTTAAAGCTAACCCTGATGCCTTAGATTCCATATTAGGGGCTAGGGCAGAGAGCCTTGCAACCTTTAAGGAGTTTTTACAGGTCAAGGATATCTCTGTTATACGAGGATGGCCCAGAACCCCTGCTCAATTACCTGCTGTGTGTATATTGCTTTCTAATGAGGAGAGCCCTCAAATGGGACTAGGTGACCACCTAGACGACGAAAGTGTTGTGGAGAGAGAAGGTACAGAGGAGTACACTGTCGTAGACACTGAAAACTCTGGTATGGCATATGCCCACGTAAGGCTGGGAACCAAACCTTTAGTGTCCGTACTTCAGGTCATAAACAAGACCACTGGTCAAGTAGTGTCCAACCATAACTACTGGGTAACAAATGAAAGACTAGGAATACTGGCCTTCAGCACTGGAGTGTCTCACGGTGACAGGGTGGAGGTTACCTACATTTATAACTATTCTAGTCAAGTAGGTCTAGAAGTGCTGTCAGAGGACAACTACAGGTTAGAAGTGTGGACTTCCAACGGGGATTCTACAGTGTTCCTATATCATGTTATCAAATGGGCTTTGTTGCATGGACGGGCAGAGCTAGTAGGCAAAGGTCTGGTTAGACAGCAGCTGTCAGGTACGGACTTCGAGCCTGCTACTAGCTGGTTCCCGGACTTTGTGTATAGGAGGGCCTTATCCTTCTGGTGTCAACACTCTTCCTCCATTCCACTGGAAGAAGTTGGATATATACAGGGAGTATATGTGGATCAATCCATAAGCGTTGATTTAGGAGGTGACTAACATGGCTACTGGCAAGGAAAGAGTGCCTATTAAGGTGCCAAAGGTGCTGCCTAATCGGATACACAGAAAGGAATTTTTGTTCACTACTTCTGACCTTTCCAAGGTACAGAAGGCCGGATTCATAGCGTTTACTCAGGGCAAAGAATGGATGAGGCCTGATGAATGGAAAGAGCTATTGGATTCCTATCTGAAAAGGTAAAATATATACTACAATAAAGGGGTGTAAAACATGGCAATAAATGACTTTGGCGTAAACTTCAATGGAAGGCGCATTGTGCATCCAGGAGCATATGACGCTATAGATGGCAGTGCAATGACAGCTATCACCGATGGAGGTCTAAACTTCCCTGTGGTGTTGGGTAAGGCTGAGGCTGGTAAGCCCGGAGAATTCCGCACTTTTACAGGTCTGGATCAAGCCCGCTCCTATCTCAGGGGTGGAGACCTTCTGAAGGCTATGGAGCTAATGTTTTCCCCTACACCTGAGGGTGGAGGTGGGGCCAGTTCCATAGGTGTAGTGGTAGTAAACGATAACAAACAGTCCACCCTAACAGCTGGAGGTCTTGTACAGACTTCTGTAGAATACGGAGAAGGAAGCAACCGTATTTCTGCTAAGCTGGAGGATGGGACAATTGCAGGTACAAAAAAGTATACTGTAGCTAGATGGGATTTAGATACAGTAGAGGTATTCGACAACCTTGGAGCAGTGGTAAAGTTGCAATATACTGGCACTGAAGCCTACGCTGTCCTTAATGTCACCGTGACTGATGGAGCAGCTGTATTACTGGAGACTAAGGTGGGTGATGATGAGGCTACTGCGGCTACTGACTTGTCTCTCAACCTAACTGATGGTAGATTCCCTACCATTGATGAACTGATCTCCTATCTGTCTGCGGTTTCTAATTACACTGCTGACTACGTGGATGTCACTAGTTCTGGGTTGGCAACTGCCATGCTGGATGCACAGGCTGATCTAAACATCAAGACTACAGCTTATCTGTCTTCTGCAAAAGGGGATACTGAGCACCGTATCAACGGAGCTTCTGCACTGGTTACAGTGACTGCTACAACTCCTCTTACAAACTTTGACCTTACGTACCTGACAGGGGCAGCTTCAGGTGCTACTCCTGCATCATGGTCTGCATACTTTGATAGCTTGAAATTGCAATTCTCTGATTTGCTGGTGCTTTTGACAGACTCTGAGACCATCCACGCTGAGGGACTGTCCCATGTAGGAGAGATGGTAAGCAGGAACCAAAAGCAGGTCATGTTCACAGGAGGAGGTACGGGGGAATCCGTACAACGCACCAAGCAGAGAGCAGCAGGCATGAACAACTCTAGGGCTGTATTGGCCTACCCTGGTATATACCACAGGTCTCATCTTGAAGGGCGTGTAGCTATGCCTGCCTACTTCTTGGCAGCAATGCTTGCTGGTAGGGTTGCTGGAGTTAGTGCCTCTGAACCTATCACATTCGACTACTTTAGTGTATTGGGTCTGGAAAACGACATGTTAGCTGGGGACCCAGATATCAACGACCTGATTACTTCTGGGGTAGCCACCCTAGAAAGAGTACAAAATGGTGGATTCAGACTAGTACAAGGAATCACAACCTACACTGGTGCCAACAACTCTTTATACAGGGAAATATCTGTTCGTAGGGGTGCGGATAAGCTGTCTGAGTCTGTTCGTAAGACTTTGGAGGACAGGTTCGTAGGCGCCAAGGGTCTAGCTAGCAGTGCGGCCTCCGTGGTCACATCTGTAGTAGACGTGCTGGAGAAGGCGGTTAAGGATGGGGATATCCTGAGCTATAGGAACATTGTTGTTCGTATAGAGAGCTCTGTTGTCTATGTGGACTATCAGGTTGCTCCTGTAGAGCCTAACAACTACATCCTAATCACCAGCCACTTTGTTCCAGAATCTATATCCGCAACTTTATAAGGAGGTGAGCTAGATGCTTAAGCTGGATTTGCAAACATTTGCTTCTGTAGATGAACAAACAGTACATGCAGGTCATACCATCTTGATCAAGATTGGTAACGATGTTGTAGGTAAGGCCCAAGGCGTGGAGGGGGACAGGAGCTTTGGTACTGAAGGAGTCTATGAAATTGGCTCCATCATGCCTGGTGAGCACATACCTCTGAGATATGAGGGTTCCTTTAGCTTGGAGCGGTTCTTCGTGCGTACTGGAGACTTAGCGGCTCTAGGATATGGTAGCTTGAATGAGGACGTACTGAAAAAAGGTGTGTTCACCTTTGAAGTACTTGACAAGTATACCAGAAGGATGATCAGGGCTTACCACGGCTGTACCATCGTTAACTACAGGGAAACCTTTAGGGTTAACGCTATAGCTGGGGAAAACGCTACATTCACCTATATGTATGCCAAGAGTGGAGCAGACACATCCAGCAACTAATGGCTTATGGATTCATAGAGGAGCAGGGAGTATGGTGCATACTTCCCCTGCTCCTATTTTATTTTTCGTGAGACATTAATGAGAGGATGATATAGCATGGAAAACATTAGCACAGAGGCATTGAAGACACTAAGGTCTAGAGTACACACAGAAGTGGTGCAGGGAACCAGACGCACACACACATTTAATGTTGACTATTCAGACATAGACCCTGAGTTTGTAGGTACCTTTACGGTCAAGCACCCATCTCTTATGGACAGACTGCAAATGGGGGTTGTTAGGACTTCCTTAACAGGGGGAGCTGTTCTAAGTGACCCATTTGCTCATGGTCTAGCTCACATTATTTCCACCCTAGAGGTAGTCTTGATCGGGGATGTCCCTAAGTGGTTTGACCCTAATGACGAGAACTTCCCCTATGAAGTGCTGGAGGCGGTATTCTTAGAATATTCCGAATGGGAGGCCACCTTTCGTAAAAAGGTTAGAACAAGCCAACCTACAGAAGATAGCGGACACGCCGGAGGCAATGTTCCAGTTCTGGATCATGGACCATTGGAAAGTGCTACCAACGGACGAGAGATATCTGAACCTAACTGAGGAGCAGATACACCTGCTGTGGCTGCACTGGCACAAGAAATACAGCATTAAGCCTAAGAAAACCACCAGTGACCAAGAATACAGCGAAGAAGAACCGGAATCCTACTATGATCCAGACTTCGATGCAGAGTGGGATAGCATGAGTGGTGAGGAAGGTAAGGGAAAAGATTGGGAGGAGGTGGACTAGATGGCAGCTCCTAAGGCCACAAGAGAAGTTGGGGTCAAGGTATCAGCAGACATAAAGGATGCCTTACGAAGTATAGCTCAGGTTGAGAAACAAGTACAGAAGTTACAGGACTTGGCTGATCAAGGAGAGAGGCGACAAGGAGGATTCCTGTCACCTAAGCAAGTCCAGCTATTCCGTAACTTAGTGGATGAAATGCAAAAAGCCCAAGCAAAACAGGTTCAAAAGTATGAGAACATGTCTAGGGCTTTTACCGACAGGATGAACAGAGCTCAACAACAGCAACAGAAAGCTCAGCAAGACTTAGCTAGAGTTCAAGGGGGCAACAAATGGGGTGATGTTGCCTCCCCCCGTATTGTTGACTACCATGAGCGTAAACTATCAGAGGCCAATGAGGCCTATGAAAGAACCCAGGCAGGTCCTGGAGGTAGGGCCGATATCTCTAGGATAAGCGAGATAGTGAAGCAGCTGGAGGATGAACTAAGTGGCACCGTGGATAGTGTACAGCGTATTAATCAGATGCATGAAATGGACCCCAGAGTCAAACACCAGATACAGGGCCTATCTAATGGTTTGGTAGCAGCAGGAGGGGTTACCTCTATTGCTGGACTGGTAAATTATATGGGCACTGGTAAGAATCTCATAAGGGACAGAGAAGCTTATGCTCGATCTCTAGCCCAGCAAGGAGAGTATGAAGGGTCCGACAGAGACAACATAGTGCCTATTGAACAGACTGGTCTAAAGAACGGGTTCAACTCTGAGCAGACCATGCTGCTACAGTCTAGGATTATGCAGGGTGGTAGTGTGGACCAAGAGATGACCCTGAGAGATGTGCAAACAGCTCAGACCTTTAATAGGTCTTATGGGGTCAACTCCGATGAGCTGGCTTCTAGTTTCGGTGTCCTGCGACGCATGGGAACTATGGAAGAAGGCGATATGCAAAGGTTAGCCGACTTGATAGGTGGAGCCATTGCTGCCAACCAAATGAATGGTAGGGAAGAAGAGCTGTTGAGAGCCACAACAATGCTTATGGGATCAGTGAGCCAAGGCATGACAGAGCTTTCCCAGACCCAAGCAGGTAATGTTCTGTCTATGCAGGCAGCTTTAGGGGATGCAATACCTACCTTGAGGGGCGAAGCTGGAGCCCAACTGCTAGGGGGCATGGATGCAGCGATCAAGGCCCAAGACCCGAACGGAGATATCTTGCTTGGTAAAGGTAGTAGGTTTACTGGTATTGAGGGGTACTATGACCTTGAGATGCAAAAAGCCCAAGGCCTAACCAACCCAGAGAACCTACAGACTTTGCTATCCAACATACAAAACAACTTCGTGGGTAAGGACTACCAGCAAATAGTGTTGAGGGATTGGGTTAATAAGCGTGGCGGCAACATGTCACTGCCTCAATCTAAAGCATTTATGGAAAGTGGACTGTGGGACGATGTGGTAAACAATGACGTGCAATTGTCCCAAGAGCAACTAGCTCAGTATGGCTTAGCGGAACAGACTGCTAGGGAGGCCCAATACAGAGACAGTGAGACCGCCACCAGACAGACTAATGAAGCAGCTCAAGAGATAAGGCAGCGTAATGTGGCTAACGAGTATGAAGCCACGGGAACTTGGGTAATGGACAAGTTTAATCAGCTACCGGATTGGGCTCAGAAAGGTGCTGTTGTGGGAGGGGGCATAGGAGGTGCTATCCTGGGGGGTAAAGTGGCTAGGTCCCTAGGAGGCTGGCTGACTAGTGGATACAAAACCTTCTCCAACCCTATCGGAGGTGCTGCTCAGGGCTCTTGGCTGTCTCGGATGATGGGTAAGATGATGCCCGGAGGAGGGGCAGCAGCTTCTACAGCCCCAACACCATCTCCATCTGGCTTGCTAGGCCCAGATGGTAGGCCTATATCCTCTACATCTACGGCGGCCTCCACTGCTGCCCAAAATGCTGGTAGAGTTAGTGGCTGGTCTAAATTCACTAAAGGGGCAGGAAAGATATTAGGACCCCTTGGTTTTGTGGCTGGAGCTAATGAGGCTGTGGACATAGGGGATGGCCTAGGAGACTGGGTATTTGGGCATAAGGCAGGGCAAGCAAAGTCCACAGGATTATTTGGCAATCCTTTTAAACCTGAGTATTATGAAGAGGACAGGGATGGCATAGGTAGAAGATTCATGAATTGGTTCTCTGGGGAGGACAATATAGCAGGTGCAGCTCCAGCCATACAGGACCCCTTGACCACCCCATCTAGTACCTTACCCTCCACCGTACAACCTCCAGTGAATCCTTTAATGGAGGGGTACATGAAAAGCATGACTCCTGACTATGGTGCACCACAGCCTATTGGAGGCCCTGGTCAGATGAATATAACAGCCCAAGAAGCAATGTCTTTAGGGATGGGTCCAGTGGATGCCACTAAGCTGTCAGACACTTTAATCAAACCTTGGGAGTCTATGTGGGATAGGGCATTGGAGTCTATGGTTTCTGATTTAGAGTATGCCACCCCCACCCTACAGCAGGAGCATACATTGAGAGTTATAATAGATGGAAAAATAGATGGCATGGCACCCCAGTACCAAGTAGAGGTAAAAGATGCTATGAAGGACTTTTTCAGCGTGGCTAATCCACTGACTAATGCAGCAGCTGGACTAGACCTGAGCAAAGACCAAACGAGAAGATAGAGAGGTGCATGAAATGGCTGGAATGGTTGTCTCTCACTATAAACCAGTGGCTGTTGTCCAGTTCTTCACAGAGCAGGGGGAGTTGGTGGCTAGGGCCACCAACATAGAAGAGGAGAAGATGGACAACGACATAATCAGCATACAGACAGTAAGGGACATGGGGGCAGATGCCCCCACTTTTGTTATAACGCTAGTGAATCGCAAGCCTTGGCATGAGTGGGTGGCCCCTAATGATCTGATAATCATTAGTATGCAAAGGCCTCCAGAAGCTAAGGCTGAGGTTATGTTTGGGCTAGTTGATGACTGCCGTAGGGTGGTAAGGGCCTCAGATAGACCAGAGAGGGTCATCACGGTGACAGGCAGAGGAATGGCAAAAGCCTTCATACAGTTTGACGTAGGTCATGTGCCAGAGGTAGAATATCAAGAAACTAGTGTTGGCTGGTTACAGAGTAATAATGTCATCTTAGCTGGAAAGACTAGTGATCAGGTATTGGAGGCTTTTTGGTACAACATAGCTAAGAAGCACATTAACTATAAATGGTCCAATGGCAAGACCCTATTTGATGTAATGACTCACAAATTTACCTCCCGTAGTGATCTCATACTGTTAGAGTCAGCTACTCTGGTTAACTATCAAGGTTCCCTATGGTCTTTTATAAAGGAAATAGCCGAATCCCCCTTTAACGAGTCTTACTGGGAAATACACCAAGGAAAGCCCTATCTACTGACCAGAGCCACCCCCTTTAATGAGGCCGATTGGGTTCAACTACCCATGCTAGAGATAACGGACAATGAAGTGGCTTATGAAAGCCTAGGGCGAAGCGATTTAGAGACTTATACCCTGTTTTCTGTTGGGGCTAAAACAATGTATTCTGATGCGGATGTGTTTAAGACATTTGGCGTACCTCCTAAATGGCATGAGCCTTTTGCAGATAAGTACGGCATTAGAAGGTTACATGTGGAGACCATGTATTCTGCTGTAGGTGGGGCACAGGACTTGCAGTCAAAGGACTCCTTGATGAGCCTTAGGGACAATTTGTACAACTGGTTTGTGTTGAACAACAGCATGTTCAATGGAACCTTTATGGTTAGGGGCAGCAATAGATTTAAAGTAGGACACAGATTGAAGTATAACAACATGGAATTTTATATCACTAAAGTATCACACAGCTTCATTAACTTCGGGTCATGGGTCACAGAACTAGGAGTGACTAGGGGGATGAGACCTGAGAATAGATTCAAACCTCCATACAATGCTGGGACGGACTACACAGGAATTGGATTGGTGCCATACAACCCCCAAGCAGCCAAGCAGGCTATGGAGGCTGATGCTCTAGCCCCTATATCTGGAGGAGACTTGGAGAAGGCTTCTTCTGTTATTCAAGGAGCAACGCAAATGATGAATACGGGCCTAGTGAAGTATACCTTTGGAGGCTATAATGTCATGGCAGGTAAGCTGGATTGCTCCAGTTTCACCCATTACATCTATAAGACTTATGCGGGCATAGATTTAGGGCGCACCACTGGACAGCAGGTACTTAAGGGCTCTAAGGTAGACAAGGCTTATTTAGAGCCTGGAGACCTAGTATTCTTTAGGAACACTTACAATAGTCCTCACATATATGGGGTGTCTCACGTAGGAATCTACATCGGCAACGGTAGATTCATACACAATTCTAGTAGTCGTAACATAAGTGTAGGTGAGTTGTCCAACAGTTACTGGGCTGAACATTGGCTGACAGGCAGACGAGTACTAAAAACTACAGCAACTCCAATAGGTAATGTGGGTGTGCCTGGTAAGACTATGACCATGGTTGCCACAGCTTATGGGGCTACTGTGTTAAACGGAGGGGCTGGTACTGGACTGACAGCCAGCGGCACACGTCCAGTGGAGGGTAGGACAGTAGCTGTGGATAGATCGGTCATACCTCTGGGCACTAGGCTTAAAATTGAATCTGACTTTGCTGGGGTAAATGGTATATACCTAGCAGAAGATGTCGGTGGTGCTATAAAAGAGAACCGTATAGACATCTATTTTGAGGACATGAGTGTTGACCCTCAAGTGGCTAGGAAGAGAATGTTTGCTTTTGGCAAGAGGCAGATAAAGGTTACTATAATGAATTAGGGGGCACATTATGGAAGGGATGAACCTACAACATAACTTAGGCAGATTTTCCGACAATTACCACCCAGAGAAAAGCATGGGTGGGTATCTGGCACTGGGTAAGATAACTAAGGTGCATCATAAGATGGGCACCGTGGATGTCATGATTGTCAAGACAAACGATGCCTTAACTTCAGACCCACAAAATGAGGGTAGGTTTGGGGCTAGGGTGGGCACCTCCTCTGCTCACTTTGATAAGACTTTGATGTCCACTTCAGGCTCTATAGAGCCTCTACAAGAGGGCCAGTTGGTTATACTGGCCTTCTTAGACGGGCTAAAGAACCAGCCTGTCATCCTATGCAGTATGTACAATACCATGGATGTTAAGTACAATATATTAACAAACCTATATCCTCTAGTGCCGGACGAAAGCATAGAGGATTTGCGTGAATCCCTTAAGTCTCTTAAGGTACATCCTACACAGTTCTATACAAGAATTGATGGGGTGGCTGGCATGGAAGTGGTTCATCCTTCCAAGTCCTTCCTTAAGGTGGAGGGCATAGATGACATAACTGATGATCATCTGGGCACAGACCACGCCAACCTACTGGAGAAGGACCCTAACACTTTTGAAACTAGATCGGGCAGGACAGAAGAGGCCAGCTTTCCAGTTAGTCTACTGTACGTCCATAGAAGCTCATTTGATGATATTGACACTACTTGGACTAAGTTCTTGCTTACCAAAGAGGGTCTGTTCCGTATTACTAGAGACAACAGAGATGGAAAGCTGACATACCAAGAAGTCAGTGAACTTGGGCAATACAAACTCCGTAGGCAACTTGATAGCACTTCTCGGGAGCAAGGGCAGAACTTTTCAGAGATGGTCTTGGGTAGTGATGGAGCCTACAAGATCACACGGAAAAACGGAGATAAAGAGGTCGTCTTGACTCTGACTGACGAATCAATCCAGTTACACGTTTCTGGAAATGGCCTCACTACATTGACGTTGACTGGAAATAATGCCTTTCTAGAGTCTAATGGGACTATTATTTTAAAGGCTCCTGAGTCTACAGTGCAGGGGAATTTGACCGTAGACGGTAATATGACCACCACGGGTACCACGATAGCCATGGGACGGGTAACTGCCCAAGGTGGTGCTACCGTAAGGGGAGGCCTGAATGTAAGTGGGGGGCTAAATGTGACAGGTGACATAGCCATAGAAGGAGGCTTGACCGCCACAGAGGATATGTTTGTAAATGGTAAGAAAGTCCTACTCGAAGAAGGAGAGGAATCATCAGGGTAAGAGGAGGGGTACCGTGCCACAATCAGATGGGGTACACAAGCTCAGGCGTATGGAGTTTGAGTTTATGGGCAAGTCTTACAAGTTTATCCTAAATCCCGAGGAATATGAACAGTCTGAAGGTGCTAGGGCCACAGCTACCCAGACCAAAGGTGGAGCTTGGTTGGATGACTTTGGTCAGGGCATACCCATAATACAGTTTAAAGGGACTACAGGGTTCAGATCATCCAACCAAAGGGATTACCTGAACAATGCACAGATCACTAACAACAACCAACAGAGACATCTGGAAAATATCCTAAGGGACACTCAAGGCAATTACACGGATGGGGAGAAGGTGTGGGCCAAGAAACAGTTAGAGAGCACGTTAACAGGCTTTTTAAAGTTCAAGGAGCTTAGGGACCTGATACGGGGATATTATACAAAGCTCCCTCCTGGGGCCGCTATACCACCAGACAAGGAGCTGATATTTCACAATTATACAGATGAGGATCACTGGGTAGTATACCCAGAGAATTTTAAGCTGCTGAGGTCCGTATCCAGACCCTTGTTATACTCTTATGATATACGGCTTATATGTCTGCGTCCTGCGAATGTGCCTCACCCAGACGGGGTGGCTAATAGCTCCCTGCAAGCATCTTTGACCAAGTTTAACCTAGATTTATATGGTTTGAGAGGGGAGGCGTAAGAAATGATGGACTATCCTAGGGCCTCTGACAGCTACATCCAACAGGTGCTAAATAAGGACATATATGAGCAGGTATACACTCTGTGCTATAACCTTAGTTGTATACTAGGGGACGTGGACGGAAAAGTATATACTGGATTAATGACTAGAGTCCTAGCAGGTCTGGAGATAGTCAATCCGGGCGTGTTGGTTCTAGGGGAAGATACAAAAGGTATAGAGGGACTTATTATAGAGGAGTCTTATGACACCCAGACCTCACAGTCTGGGTACTCGACTTATCTGCTCCTCAGAAACTCTAATCCTAATATTGTTACTACTCTTAACTATCTGGTAGACTTTACACCTGATAGCCTCCTAGTCCGTTACTCTGAGGACATGGCACCATATATCAGGAACGCTATCAATGCCTTGTATGTGGAGTGTTTGGCTCTGTACAGAGAATTGCTGGTTAGCTCTTTGGATGCCCCTCTATCCATGACACTGGAGGATGTCAAAAGGCTCATATCTAACATAAGGTGGTTATCTGGTAGGTTGGAAGCCCAAGACAGTCCAAACTACGACCTCATAGAAGCCCTTAGGGATACACAAGTCACCTTGATGTACACCTTGTCCATACCCGATATGTTTTCTACCAAAGAGTCAGACAAGATGAGAGAGTTATTAAACATGTCAGATAGTGTAGTATCGGTTACAGACGGATACACCTTAAAAGAATACACCGTACAACAAGGGGACACTATACATTCGGTAGCCCAGAGGATGTTAGGGGATGCATCCAAAGCCATAGACCTCATCACTTTCAATGACCTTGAATATCCTTTCATAGATTCCACAGCCATGGAAAGCAAGTCAGGAGTTAAGAGAATGGGGGATGTTATATTGGTGCCCACATTTGAAGCAGTGACTATGGGTACAAACCAGGACCTATCCTATCTGGGAGGGGATATAAGGTTAGTAGACAGGGACTTGTCTGGTGGAGACTTTGAGGTGGACACTTATGGTGATCTTATGGTCGTGGAGGGCATAGACTGTTTAACGCAAGACCTGAAAACTAGACTGGGCGTGGAAATCGGTGGCCTGCTCTATCACCCCACCTATGGCAATGGGCTGTTGGGGCTTATAGGTAACAAGGGGGACCAAGACCGAAGGCAAAAAGTGGAGATAGAGGCACATAAAGTGTTAACTTCCGATAACCGTATACTATCTGTGGATTCCTTGACTATATTTGAGTCTGGGGCTCAGGTCACTATTGATGCCACGCTGGTTGTCAGGGGGTATTCTGGAACAGTGCCATTTAATTACAATTTTAATGGGGAGGTCTAGACATGGCACTTCAGATTAAGACCTTTAAAGAGGTAGTGCAAAGTATGGCTAGCTGGGTTATACTAAACAATCCAAAGGTAAATAACTTTAGGCCAGGATCAGCAGTAAGGACCCTGCTGGAGGCTGTAGGAGTGGAGATAGAGGCCCTGTATTTTAAGATGCGTAAGGCATTTTCCTTAGCTGTCGAAAATTCCATAGCAAACAGTTTCAATTTTTACAGGCAGGCGGCAACTCCTTCTTCTGGTGTGGTAACAGTGGAGTTTAGAGGGTATTTGTCCCAAAGATTAATAATACCTCAAAATTTCCGCTTCTCTACACAGCCCATAGGAGGTAAAGTAGTATATTTTGAAACTGTGGAGGAGGTGCTATGTCCAGAGGGTACACTGTCTGTTATGCTGGATGTTAGGTGCATTGAAACTGGTACTATAGGCAATGTGCCTGCTAACACCATAACTCTGTCCGTAACCCCCATCCCCGTGATATCTAGAGTATATAACTCTGACCCACTTATTAATGGGGAACCAGAAGAGTCTAAGGTAGAGTACAAAAGAAGATTCAATCAGTTTATAGAGACTCTTGCTAGAGGCACCGTTAGCGCTATACAATACGGGTGTTTGAAAGTACCAGGGGTTACAGGGGCATATGTCAGTGACCAAATAGGGGAAGTCAGAGCATATGTGCATGATGCAGCAGGCAATCTACCAGAGGAGCTAAGGGTAGCTGTAGAAACGGCGCTGATAGATTACAGACCAGCGGGTACGGGAGTATTGGTGCTGCCTGTCACCAAGATACCTGTAGATGTGAGTGTTCAGGTGACTCTAAAAGAGGGATTTGACGCACAAACATATCAATCAGCTATACAGAACAGTGTGGTCAACTTTCTCAATAACTTCACTGTTTCTAAGGGCTTGACTAGGGCCGAACTAATCACGCACATTATGGGCATTGACCGAAATGCTATTGTCAATGCGATTTTATCTTTAAATAGGGATGTGGACGTAGTAAGCTTTGAGCTTATACGAGCTGGAATAATACAAGTAACTGTAAATGAGTAAGGGGTGATGTTGTGGCTAACCTGTTTCATACGATGGCCAAGATATTCAAGAGGTCCCCTAGGAAGGCCTTAAAGCCAGTTGTAGAGTCCATAAACAATGAACTCAATCTTGCCTCCCATAACACGGATGAACTGGAAAAACAATACAGTATATCCTCTGCTGTAAGCAGAGAGTTGGAAGAGTGGGGCAGTTGGTTTAATGTATATAGAGACCCTGGAGAAGAGGATAATGAGTATAGGGGGAGGATACTATCAACGGTGTCCACCCCTAAAAATACCATCCCAGCCATCAGAAGGGCTGTCGCCACCTATCTGTCTTCATATTATGGTACTCTGGTCCTACCCTCAGACGTGAACATATATGAGCCGCACACAGACATTATAATATACAGCGTGATTAAATCTGGGTACAGTCTAAACTATAGATATCCGGACTCTACTATGTATAGAAGTCATGTGATTGTCATTGTAATACCCTATGGAGCCACGGAAGGACTCAAAAAGCTTCTACAATCCATCAGACCAGCAGGCTTAAGGGTGTATTTTGATGTACAATTAGTACCTGAAAAACCCCCGGGCACAGAAGGGTCAATACCAGTTGATGCCACTCACATGGTGCCAACTGAGGACATATTACTGACCTTTTACATGAGAGCCCTTGACGCAAATGGGTTCTACCACCCTTATATGGAAGGGGAAACACCTTATTCTGGACATAAATACTTATGGACTGAGTACCTGCTGGAGTATTATCTTGGACGTGTTGAGGCTGATCCAGTACCCTTACCTGATCCTTTGTTTTGGACGGAACTGCTTTTTTATTTCAAGGCTCAGATAGAACATGGCCCTATATCTACACACAATGTTATAACTAAGTATATGAGGGCTGACATGTCTTATGTTAGCGTGTGGACTGGTATGGAAAAGGAGTACTTTTTGTGGGTGCCAGCTCCTGTGACGTCTATATCAGAGCATTATACATTGGACATATACAAAAAACTGGTCTTGCCTATAGGTAGAGTCATTACAAACGGCAAGGAACTGGAACTGGTCCTATCAGGTATGACTCCTTACGAGTCAATCCCTACGTATGATGGTTCTATTGACATGACACCACATTATAATGATGACGCGTTTAACATAAGACTAACATCCGCTTATACCTTAGGAGAGATAGGGGACATACCACTCAGTCAACTAAGCTGGCTGAGTGGGGCTGCTGAGGTGGAAATTTTTAAGACACAACCTTAGGGAGGAATCATTGATATGGCTATTAGCACACTGTATGGGCACGTGAGTAGGGCACTGAGCTTTTTTGATAAGAGTGCCCTATATTTCGGTATAGGGCGCACGACTGAATGGGTAGATGAGCAACAACCTCCTGCCCCTAGCACCGATATGGAATTTATTGAGGAAGCTGTGGCCTATAAGAAGGCCATGGAGAAAAGGCTAGTTGTGCCAGACCCTCAAGGCACCATCTTTTATCAAGGGGATTATTACAGAGAAGTGCAAGCGGCTGATGCACGGGCTGAAAAATGCCGCTGGGTGTATGTGTCCACTACACTGGTTGGTGATGAGTTGCCGCTGACCTCCTACAGACAGATAGGGTTCTACTCCGAATTGGAGCTAGAGACAGGGGTGCCTACCAATCAGTTGGTTCTGCTGCCTTCTGACGTGGCAGACCCTGGACTGCTAGAGGTGGTGGACAATAGGAAAGTTACACACAGACAAAGCGACCAGTCTGAAAAACTGTCCTTCATCATAGAGTTTTAATTGGAGGTGTATTCATGGTTAATCTAGAGGGTAGCCCATACTATAAGACGTATGACCCTGAAAATCTATATAACATGGTACTGGCTTATCCTGGACGTGTACCCCAAAGTAGGGAGACCAACGAGATTCAGTTTATGCTCCTAGACATGATGAAGCGTCTAGGGGACGTGCTGATGAAAGATGGTAACATAGTATCAGGATGTCAGATCACAGTCAGCAGCGATAAGACCAAGGCCACTATCTCCTCTGGACAGATATATGTCCAAGGTATTATCCATCCAGTTGAGGAACAGCAGGTGGACATCACTGGAACAGGCATAGAGGACTTGGGTGTAAAAATCATTGATGAAATCATTACAGCGGAGCAGGACCCTACTTTGTATGACCCTGCTCAAACCTATAGCAACTACGGTAGACCAGGGGCAGACAGGCTTAAGCAGGTTGTTAAGTTCTTCCGTAACGACCCTCAAGCCTACACTGTCTACAAGCTACAGGACGCTGGGGTGGTAGCTAATACAGCCCCTCCTACTGTGGACGTAGTGACTGACGTTTTGGCTCGCCGCACCTATGATGAGAGTGAGAACTATAAAGTCAGGGGCTTGAAGGTCACAGTATCTCCGTTTGACACAGAAACTGTTCAAGTGTCCGTGTCAGCAGGTAAGTGCTACGTTATGGGCTATGAGCGCAATAAGCCATCACCAACTATCATCAAGCTGCCTATGTCCAAGACATTCAAGAGTGTAACTGATGAGCCAAAGTTATATGACCAGGCTAATATAGACTACCTCATCAGCACTGCTTATGTCAGAGCTGTAGATAAGGTAGTGGGGCAGGCTCTGATGCACAACTATGTTACTAGAGGTGGCATCCTGGGAGGCTTAGATGCTCTGCCACAACAGCCTGTGTTTGATATCGTAGCTGTCAATCAAGGAGGCGACTGGAACGAATCCACTCAGACATTCACAGGGGGTAAGACCTTCCGTAAGGGAGTAGACTACCAGCTGCTGGATAATAGCGTGGATTGGTCCCTAGCTGCCACCCCATCTGACCAGCCAACACTGGGCAGCTCTTACAGGGTGGTGTATAAGTACAATAGAAACTTCGTGCAGTATAAGGATTTTGACCTATGGCTTAACCCAGCCAATGGCAGGCATTACATCAGGTTCTTGACAGATGGCATCAAGCCTATACACAACACTACGTTCAATATCAGCTACACTTGGTATCTAGCACGTAAGGATCTGTTGTATATAGACCGAGATGGTGTCATTTCCTATATATCAGGTCAACCTGATAGATACGGTCTGGAAAAAGCCCCTGAGACAACTAACCAGAATTTGCCACTGGCATACCTGACCATGCCACCTAATTCTTCCTCAGCAGCTGTGGTAGAGTTGGAAAACACTAGGATCACTATGAAGGGCATTCAGGACATTATTAAGCGAGTGAATGTGCTGGAGTACAACATGGCAGTATCTGATCTGGATAATCAGGCAGAATCCACAGAGACAGCTACAAACCTGTCAGGTATCATTACGGATGGATTCTATTCCTTTGCTAAGGCCGATATCAATCACCCAGACTACGATATGACGATGAATCTTTTCTCTAAGGAAATCTCTATTCCAGCAGAGTCCACACTGAAAAGGTTGACTCTGAATACTGCACTATCCAATGTGGTAGAAAAGGACCTGTACTTCATGGCCCCATATACGGAGAAGGTGGTTGCAAGTCAACCTCTAGCCTCAGGCACTATGAATATCAATCCCTATATGGTGTTTAGTACAGAGTCTACTATTAACTTGGAACCTGCTGTGGATAACTGGATTGATGAGACCAATATCAGTCTGCCTGTGACCATATCCGACAACGATCAGATCACTATACCAGCCAAGTTTATAGATGACTGGTGGACATCAGACGTACAGAGACTGTTGGTGAATACTGACGTTACATCAACCACATATACGGGAGACCCTACCAAGATTTTTGAGCAGGCCTCTACCTTTATGAGGGAAATAGATGTCACTATAACAGGTGCTAAGTTTTCCCCAGGAACTGACGTTAGATGTAAGTTTGATGACAAGGAAGTGCCACTTACCCCAGCTGTAGGGTATGAGTCTGGAATTAAGGCTGGCACTATCAAAGTGGCTGGTGATGGTACTATCAAGGGGACGTTCCGTATCCCTCCAAATACAGTAACAGGCACCAAGACTGTAGCCATACTCAACGATGACAACTATGCAGAAAGACCTTTTACCAGCACTGGATTCACTAAGATATTTGTGCAGGCTGAGACCACTGTGGTTAACACTGTGCAGACCTTCCAAGACATCTATGGTGCCCGTAATAAGCTGCTGCAAAATGCCATTAATGAGGCATTGGATAAGGCTAATGAAAATTCCCAACGCATTGGGGAGTTGGAGGATCGTACAGCCCAGCTAGAAGCCCGTATGTCGGAGGTAGAATCCTCCCTCAATCAGATGGAAGGCTTAGCTTATGAAATTCAAAGGGAAACAGATGCTATTCGTAAAGCTGCATTGCAAGCCGAATACAACTCTCAGCAAGCCTTGGCTGCTTCTGCTGCTGCTACAGCCTCAGCAAATGAGGCCGTTCGTCAAGCAGAGATAGCATTACTAACATCCCAAGCTGCTGAACAGAAGGCTACCTTAGCTCTAGCTGTTGCCAAGCAGGCCAGTGCAGATGCTCAGCAGGCTCTAGCCAAAGCTACAGAAGTAGAAGGCCAAGTAGCACAACTGAGAAATGCCCAGAACCAATTGTTAGCTAAAACACAACAGTTGGAAGCTGCGGTAAACACCTCCCTAGCCACATCTAAAACTCTAACAGCTGAAATTAATGCTCTTAAGAGCCAGATGGTAACTATAACAGGCCAAATCAGCACTACACAGTCTGCTGTAGAGCAACTGGCCCGTAAAACAGGCTATACAGTCAACTTCACCGCTGGCACAATTAGCAGGTATGACCCACTGGCACAGTCCTTTGCTTTTGCAGAGGCTATGCAAATCACATCAATAGATGTAGCATTTTACACTAAAGGCACTCTACCTGTCAATGTGCAGATTAGAGAACTGTCTGAGGGTGGCATGCCAACCACTAAAGTTGTTGGAGAAAAGGTACTGAATGCTAGTCAAATCAGTACATCTAACGATGGCAGTGTCATGACTAAGATAACCTTTAACTCTCCAGTATATGTTCAAGGCGACAAAGACTACTGTTTTGTTCTTATCACTGAGGACACAGGGTACCAGATGTTCACTGCAACTCTAGGGCAACGGGACTTGGTATCCGGAGCTGTAGTAGGACAACAGCCTTTTGTAGTAGGGGTGCTGTTTAGCAGCTCTAACAATATATCTTGGAATGTGCACAATGACACAGACCTTAAATTCAACATCAATGCTGTAGATGTAACTAGCGATGCCACTATGGTATTTGAGTCTATACCTAGCACGTCCGTGTCTGAGATTGTGTTAGCCGTAGAGCAACTAATACCTCAGAACACTTCCATCTCTTGGGAATACGGGGTAAACTCTAATGCCTTGTGGAGTCCACTGCCTGCCTTTGAAAAAGTTCCTGTATATGAGGTAGCTAACAGCGTTAGGCTGAAAGCCACCTGTACGGCAAATCCGGGAAGTAGTATATCTCCTACCATCCTAAAAAGCAGCAGTGCAGTTTACGCTATGTCTAGGCAAAGCACAGGGTCTTACATTACTAAGAACGTAGAGGTCCAACTGCCGTTTACGGGAGTGAAGCAGGTGGTTGATATGAGCATCCCTACTGGAACATCATATCAGTTGCAGTACAGCGTTGATGACGGTCTGACTTGGGTCACTAATCCCATGGTGTCTGCACAGCAGGTTGATAATAGGTTCACTAGATTTACTCATGAGTCTAATGTGGTGCTGCCTATCATCAATCTTGACAACAGCAGATTGACTCCATCCAACAGTGGTGGCTCCTTACCTAATGGCAATTACTACTATGTAGTAACGGCAGTTAACTCCGTAGGTGAAACCACAGGAGTAGAGGTTAATACCACCATAACTGGAGGTAGTGACTCTGGTAAGGTTGAGATAGATTTAACTGACCTTATTCCAGCAGGGGCCGTGGGTATCAATGTGTACAGGGGTACTACTCCAGGAAGTACTTCGCTGAAGTACTCCTTTGATTCCATACCAGCCAACCTAGTGTTGGAGGATGGGGGAGAAGACCCAGACTCCAGTATAACTACCCCACCAACTACCAACACAGCTACCTATGAGGCTACAAAATACAGGGGACGCATAGTGCTAAGTACTACTAACATTTTGAATACCCCTAGAGCTAAAAGATTTATTAACATTATGAGGGTGTAGGTTTCGGCCTCCCCTCTTTTCTTTTTTATGTATCATCTGTAGAAGGAGGAATCCACATGCCTGTCAAAACTATATGCCCTAATACTGGGGCTGTAATCTATAGTCGCACTCCTGAAGAGCAGCGTCTAGTGGACATGGAAAAGGAAATAGCTGAGCTCAAAAAGCTTGTAAGCAAGGTAGGTGAAAAAGATGAAGCCAAATCCAATAAATAAGATCAGCTCTACGACCTACACCCTAGTGGATGTGGTTAACTACCTACTGGAAAACTCTGTAGTAGGGGATGGAGGTGGGGTACCTGCTATATTGTCTGGGCCTGACTCTCAGAGACCAGACCCTGCTGATGCAGGTACCCTATTTATTTCCCAAACTGATAATGGTATATATCAGTTCAGAGGTGGTGCTTGGGTTCGGGTAGGTGGGCTTGCGTCGATTGACTGGACTTCTGTGACCAATAAACCCAACGCATCTGCCAGCACATCAGGGATATTAACCTCTAGCGATTGGTCTTTATTCAATGCTAAAGAAGACGCCAACAAAAAAGGTGTGGCTGGAGGATATGCAGGACTGGACAGCAATGCTAAGGTGCCAATAAACCAGCTACCAAGTCTAGACTTTAATAAGACTTACGTAGTTGCGGACATAGCAGCTAGAGATGCACTCACAAACCTAAGGTCAGGGGATAGAGCCATTGTCCTAGATGCTGGAGATGGCTCCAGAGAAGGTTATGTATGGGACGGTTCAGACTGGCTTAAGGATTCCGATACTGATTGGGCCAATGTGGTACTGGAATGGGTTAATCTAGTAGGTGGGCCCACCTCAACCCCAGCTCAATTAGATTCAGCTGTATCACACTCCACATCCACAGGCAATCCGCATAACACAACTCCAGCAGATATAGGTGCTGCTACAGCAATTGCACTTCAAAGCTTGACAGATGGCAGCCTAGTGGCTAGAGGAACAGTGGGGTCTGGAACCAACTTAAATCTCCTAAAAGAGCCTGGAGTGTGGTCTACTGGACTAAACGCTGAATTGATCAACGGTCCAGGCATGGATTACTGTGTGCTAATAGTCACCACGGCAGAGGACACTAGGACGATTCAAGTAGCTGTTGGCGTAGGCACTACCAAAATGAAGTTCAGGGCATGTAACGCTACTGACAATTGGATGTCATGGGCTGAGCTGGAAACTGTGGCTGGAGTAGGCCCTAAAATAGCAGCGGCTCAAGGGGCAGCACAGACATTTGCTACTCAGGAAGCTGATAGAGCCATAACTTCCTCTAACCAATACACCGATGATGTTATTGAAGCAGTTAATGACAACATGGGTAAAACTACGTGGGTGGCTCCTGACTCCTACACCCCTATACAGGTGAGTTTCAGTTTCGTAGGTACTAGAACCTTCACAGTTACTGATTCAGGCACGAAAGGAGTGTGGTCAAGTAGCATAACCACTGCCTTCGCTGACCAACTCTCAGACTTACGTGCTATAACTATCACTGTATCGCCTACTCCAGGAGGTATGGACTATATCAGACAGGTAGCCCATGCAGTCAACTCTTCAGGGGTCACCGTGGAATATGTTAGATCTTATAGGGCTTCTGGACAATGGTCAGGGTGGTCTAAACTAGCTGAGAATACCGATAATTGGCAGAAGTACAAGTTAACAGAGGCTAGTGGACTTTGCATTAGCTTGCCTGTTTCCACTGATCTAAACAATGTAAGACTTAATGGGTCTTATATGGGATATCAGTTGACCAATGCTCCTGATGCTGACTGGTGGTACATCGAAGTATTGGCCCATAACAATTCCTATTGCTTGCAAAAAGCTTATAAGCTTAACAGAGGGGTAGCCTCTTTCTATATCAGAACCTATGAGAATAGTGTTTGGCAACCTTGGTCAGCAGACGTTTTTCAATCTGGCGTTGATGCGAAAAATGGAGCTGTAGCCAGCCTCATCGCCCAAGGAGTATCGGCTGCGGCTAGTGATACATGGAGCACTATCAACTCCAGGATTAGACAGATTCAGAGGTTCTACAGATATAGAACACCTTTGCAGACTTTTGCAGCTAGCGAAACAAAAATCATATACGCTCCCAGCGACATGCTGCGTTGCTACAATATGTATGTGGAGTACGGAGTCAATGTAGGTGCCTATGCTGTCTGGAACGAAGGTGGGGCAGCAAATTTTAGGACATCCAATCCTGATTCTAATACAACTACCACTAGATTTACTGTAGGGGACGTAAATGCCGGTATAGGCACCACTCCATATATACAGCTTACTAACAGGGTTGCTGCCCAGGCTCAAGTCTATGTTGTGTTTGTAGGTTATAAAAACGGATAGGACAGACACCCTTAGTGTCATAGGAGGTCAGCTTTATTTAGCTGATCTTCTTTTTGGATATTCTTTTTATTTGGAGGTGATGAGTCATGGCACGTAAAACGTCTCAAGCAGGCATAGACCTAATCAAGCGCTTTGAAGGGTGCAGGCTAAAAGCATATAAGCCAGTCCCCACCGAAAAATATTGGACCATAGGATACGGTCACTATGGGCCAGACGTCACAGAAGGGATGACCATTACCCTAGCTCAAGCTGAAGACTTGCTGAGAAAAGACATCCCAGAGTCTGAGGTTTTTGTAAACAGCAAGAAGTATGTGCCAGTTACATCCCAACTAACCCAAAACCAATTTGATGTGCTAGTGAGCTTTGTCTACAATTGTGGGCAAGAAAACCTTAAATCCCTGTGTAAAGATCGTACAATTGCTCAGATAGGGCAAGCCATCATCAAGTACAACAAAGCTGGAGGAAAGGTGTTAGGGGGCTTAGTGACTCGTAGAGCTGCTGAACAGGCCCTGTTTAACAAGCCGGATGCAAAACCTATACCAAAGGAGGAAAGTATGTACAATCCATTCAAGGATTATGATAAACTCACCAGCCCTTTTGGCATGCGTATCCACCCAGTGCACAAAACTAGGAAATTCCACAAAGGGGTAGATTTAGTCATCTCTCCTTCTAATGGGGAAATCAAGGCCTTTGTAGGGGGGGAAGTACTGCACGCTAAAGAGGGGGCCACAGGCTCTGGGTTTGGCAACTATGGTATCACAGTGGCTATTAAGGATGATAAAGGTTATTTGCATGTCTATGCTCACTTATCTAGTGTGTCTGTGAAAGTAGGACAGAAGGTTGTTCAAGGGCAAGTTGTGGGTAGGCAGGGGTCTACAGGCATTAGCTCTGGGCCTCATCTGCACTATGAGGTGCGTAAAGCCTCTACTCCGTCGTTTGGATACACCACAACAGAAGACGGGGTAGTGGAGCCTACCCAATATCTGAAAAGCTATTATGCAACAGAACAAAAGGAGGAAGAACCCATGACTAAAGAAGAGAAAGCTCTATTTGATGCACTGACTAAAAGGGTTACTGACTTGGAGAAAATCCACAACATGGACTGTCCTGAGTGGGCAAAAGAGGCAGTAGAAACTGCTAGAAAAATTAAATACCAAGGCAAGCCGCTCATTGATACTGTAGATGGTGGGTCTTACGATGTGTACCGATTGATCACCATTCTATACAGGCTTGGTAAGTTCAAACAATCCTAATTTCTACAGGCTCCTATCTTGGTATAGGAGCCTTTATTTTTATGCAGGTTAGCGGAAGTTTCCTGATTTTTCTTTTTGTACATGCACACTACAGTTCATAAGGGTGGTTGACCATGTCATATATAATAAGAAATAGAAAGGAGGAGTCACGTATGAGACACCATCTTGCCCACCTAGTGGACGGATATGCTTGGAAAATACCTCTCAGTATACTGGGGGCAGTGATAACAGCCATAGAGGGATTCTATGGCACACTCATATGGTTATTTTGGTTTGCTTTCTGTATGGACTTGCTGACTGGTATCCTTAAGTCTCATAAAAACCACGTGCCCATAACCTCCAAAAGGCTCAGGGATTCAGTGTACAAGTTAGCTGGCTATATGATACTTATAACTACCTTAATTGTGTTAAGCAGGTATCAAGCTGAGGTTGTCCCTCTAGTTACTTGGACATATTACTTTTTTATCTTCACTGAGATAAAGTCTATTTTTGAAAATGTTAAGGAGATGGGAGTAAACCTTCCTAAATTCCTTAAGACTTTTGCTGACGGAAAGCTAGCTGAGCTTGATGAAGGCAGAGGATCAAAAGAAGACAAAGGAGATGAAAAAGATGGTGGAAACACTACAAAATGAGGTAGCAAGTGTTGTGATCCAGATACTGACCATAGTGCTTTTAACTGCTGGCTCGGCTGTGCTCGGCCTTATTGTACCTTATGTGAAAAAGCTGAAGCAAAAAGACACTCTGGGTATCATTGACATTGTTACCAACAGAGCTGTGCAGCTGGCAGATAAGGAGCTGAAAGGCAAGGCTGGAGCTGAGAAATTTCAATACGCTTTGGAGCTCTCTTCTGCTACTCTAGCTGAGTGGGGCATCAAAGTTAGTGCTGATCAGCTTAAAGCTGAGGTGCAGGATGGCTACAATAAGTTTAAATCCAGCCTAACAGCAGCAGAAGAGAATCCTTTTGTTGACCTTGGTCTTGATGGAGTGATTCAGGCGGTCCGCAGCGACACCAAGCCTCTAGGCAAATAAATAGAATCATAGTAGGTTAAAAACCCGTGGCATACCTTGTTCACGGGTTTTTCTATGTCTGTATTCCAAGACAAACTCACCCTATGAGACCACACTGCAAAAAAGGCCATAGGAAACAGAAGGATCAAGTAAGGTGAAAAGTAAGGGTACTATGATTAATTTAAGTTATACACACATTACGGAGGTGTCCTTGATGACAACAACTATAGAACTAGGAAATGTCCACTCTAAGCTTGTGGGAGCCTCTCTTAAGGCTGTAGCAGCTGTGGACGCTGCATTAGCGGTAGAGACTCCTAACTACAACTTTTCCCATGCATATAAAAGTGGGTCTTGGGATGGCCTGACCCACTTTTTTAAAATATCAAGTAAGAAGTTTCCGACAGGTCTGTTGTCTCAAGTGGCAAGAGCCTTAGGTAGGGTTGGAGAAGAGTACACAATACAAGACTTAAGGTCCGGCATACAATACACACTATCTGATAAAATACAGCTTTTGCATTCAGAACTAGGGTCCATAACCTTAAGGGACTATCAATATGAGTCAGTGCAAAAAGGGCTGGAAGCCACCAGAGGGGTCATAAATGTGGCAACTAATGGAGGTAAAACAGAGATTGCTTGTGGAATTATACAGAGCCTATTACCAAACCTACCTGTAGGCAAGAGGATATTATTTTTCACCCACGCCAAGGAGATATTCTATCAGTCAGCCAAAAGGATATCTGAAAGATTAGGGATAGAGGTTGGCTTGGTTGGGGACGGAGTGTGGGATGAAAAGCCTGTGACTGTAGTGATGATACCCACCGTGGGCAAGTATCTAAAGGTGCCAAAGGTGCTGCCAAAGAACGCCAAAAGAACCAGACTGGAAAATGAGATAAAAAATATAGGCAAAACAAACCCAGACAAGGTTAAGGAGCTTAGAGACACCATCTCTGAGCTGGAAAAGGAAGAGTGGTCTAAGCTTAAATCCTCTGTAAAGGCCACTAAGTCCCTATTATCAAGTGCCATTGCCTTCATAGCTGATGAGGTACATCATGCCAGTTCCACTACTTGGTACGATTTGTTCATGAAGCTGGAGACCTGCTATTACAGGTTTGGATTAACTGGTACAGTTAGTAAGCCAGGAGATGCAGAAAATCTTATAAATAGAACTAGGCTCCTGGGGTGTACAGGTAAAATCATCATAAAAATTAGTAACAAGTTCCTAATAGAACAGGGGTTCTCAGCAGAGCCTACAGTATTCATGTTATCTATAGACTGCCCTACTATAGATTGGGGAGATTATAGGGATGCTCTTGAGGAGGGCATAATCAATAACTATGCTAGGAATCACACATTTGTCAGCAAGGTCGTGGAGAGGTCAACATTGGGGCATCAGTGTTTAATAATCGTGAATGAAACGTCCCACGGAGAGATTGTTAAGGACTTACTAGATGAAATGGGTGTTGAAAGTGTGTTTACACACGGACAGCGTAGTGGAGCATTCAGAAATGAGTCCTTAGACAGATTTAAGTCAGGAGAAATAAGGGTTCTGATAGCAACTACTATTCTAGACGAGGGCGTAGATGTATCCGGCATAAACTGTCTGTTTCTCATGGCTGGAGGCAAGTCTATGAGACAAGTATTACAGAGGATAGGCAGAGGGCTCAGAAAGAAGGCTGACGGTAGTGGTGTTGAGGTGTATGACGCCCTTGACTACCATAACACATACTTGGCTGAGCACACAATGGAAAGATACGGAATCTACAAGAATGAAGGATTCCAAGTGGTGAAACTTGGACAAGCGTACGAAGCCTAGGAATCCCTAGGCTTTTTATGTTTAAAAATGCTTTTTATGTTTTTAATATTTAAAATTCTTTTAAAAGGTTAGAAGTTTTTCTCTTACTTCGTAAGAGAAAAACAGGCTACGCCTGTCATGTCTGGTTGGAGGTGATGATCATCATGATACAGAGGAAGGCTATTAAGATACAGAGAACCTCTATAAAGCTGCCTATGGATATAAAGATGGACCTTAAGCTAAAGGAGGCACAGGAATTATGTAAGGAAGAAGATATTTTGGAGATGTCTAAGCATTATGATATGATGGTAGTAAAGTACACAAAAAAGGGAGGGTATAGATCATTAAACCAAGGTCATGACCACAAAAAGCATAGAAATTGGAAGCATTTTGAACGTGTATGGGAAGTGTGTAGGATGAAGGAGTGGGACACAAAACTCTATATAGAATCTCAGTTTGATAGGGTTAAATATTGGAGTGGCAGGTTCGATTATCCCCAACCTTCATCTATGTACTCTGTTAGGGCATTAAAGTATTTTGTTTCCTATTTAGGAAACATAGTAACCACTTATGAGAAGGACATGTATAAGGATAGGAAGAAAAAAGGACAAGAAACGGTGTCTCTTAGAAGCCAAATAATAGAGGAGATAGTAAAGTCAGCAGACATACTTTCGTCATATCTGCAAAGCTCCACATTTGAGGACTTAGGACAATACAAGTTGATGAAGGTGTACTACAGCTGGAAGGAATTGTCCCCTTATTATCTATACAGCATACCTTGGTTTAGGGAAGTGTTAGACGAGGCTGGGGATTCCGGCATAGCAGAGCACTGCCGGAAGGAGTTTCAGAGGATAGACAGCTCTGAGTCTTTGAAAAGGCTCGTAAAAGACACCGTATCAGAAGTGGAGAAATATTTGAATATACCTCCCAACATCAATTTATAGTTATGTGGGAGAAGACTCCCGACAGCTCAGGTTTTATTTAGCTGTTAGCTCATTTTGAGGGGGATTGCAATATATGTCTGACACCTATGAGTTTTCGGATGGGTTTCAACTAAAAATCTTAGCTTTAATGGCTAGGGATTCTGGCTTCTATGCATCTTTTAGGGACGTGCTAAAGCCTATGTATTTTCGGAAGGAAATATATGTGGACCTTGCACGTATAATACATGACCATTACGAGACTGAACTACTACGTGCCCAATCTAAAAAGACCCCTGTGGTTGCCCCCACTAGGGAAGTGTTGTGGGAGGAAATGCGTAAACTGCTACGCAAAAATGTAAAAAAGTCCAAGCTGGAGGAAGAGTATCAAGAGTGTGTGCTGGATATAGCTGAAGTGGAGCTATCCGACAGAGAGTATATAAAGGACTCAGTGGTGGAATTTGGTAAGAATGCTGCTATGAAAATAGCTATCCTGAATTCCGTTGATTTACTGGAAAAAGGTGACTACCAAGCCATTAATGACTTAGTATCTCAGGCACAAAAGGTAGGGGATGACCTGAGTGACTTGGGTACCGATTACTTTGAAGATGCAGAGAGTCGAGTAGAGTTGTATGCTCAAGGTACCGATGGTGTGAGGCGCATACCTACTGGCTTGCAAGGATTGGATTCTGTCCTTAAAGGTGGGTTAGGTGAAGGAGAACTTGGAGTCATTATAGCCCCTCCAAACAGAGGTAAGTCTTTTGCCCTGACTAATGTAGGGGCAGGAGGAGTAATGGAGGGGTATAATGTCGTACATTATACCTTGGAAATGCCTGAGAAGCAAGTGGCTCGTAGATATGACAACAGGATGATGAAAAAGGACTTCCAATATCTAAAAGATAATTCTTCTAAGGTATTGGCAGCTATAAAGAGCATACACAAAATCCATAAGGGCAAGCTGGTAATTAAGAAATATAGGACCTCTGAAGCTACTGTAGATACTATACGATCTCATCTCACTAGGCTTAAAATGGAAAAAGGGTTTGTGCCTGATGTCATCATAGTGGACTATGCAGACTTGCTGTCTCCTAGAAGAACATACTCAGACAAGCGTTTTGAACTAGAATCTATATATTTGGACCTGCGTGATTTGGGTTCTGAGTTTGGTTGCGCTGTTTGGACTGCTTCACAGGCTAATAGGGGAGCTTTGGAGAAGAAGGTCATAACCCTAGGCGATTTGGCAGAGGCCTTTAATAAGGCCAACATAGCTGACTTCATGGTGGCCCTGTGCCAGACTACCGAGGAAAAGGAAGATGGTATTATGCGCTGGCACGTGGCTAAACACCGTGATGGGGAAGCTAACATAACATTGGACGGTGACATAGAATATGCCACGGCAACGATGACAGCCATGAGGAGTGATTGAAAATGAGTGAGGCAGAAAAAGTAAATCCTATGCAGGAGATAGCTAGTATATCCCACTTATTACCTATTTATGTACTGCAAGATATTAATCAGCGTATAGGGGATTGGCTGTCCTCAGGAGGCAAAGAGGACGATCCTTATATAGAACAGCAGTTACGTTTTGCAAAACGGTTTGTTAAGCTGGAGAGTGATTGACGATGTATGAATTTTCCTCTATTCTATTAGACGGACACATAAAGGCTTCTGTGCTGGGCGGATTTGCTGAGGAAGTAGTGCCCTATGATTGGGCGGTGGTGGGTAATACCCACCCACTTGAAACTGTAATGAGAACTTATCTACATCTGGAGATGTCTAGGGTGTATATAGGGAAAGTGGATAGAATTGACCTATACAATACAAGCAAAATCTGGGATTTTAAGATAATTGGTAAGGACTGTGACATCACAGGTAAGCTACAAATGATATGGGGATTTCCATCCACTACACACTACACTGGTGAGGACAGTGTTATGCTAATTGATCCTGAGGTTAGGGTCTTAGAATACCACCTATGTCTCTGGAAGGGAGAATAACCATGGGATTTATTTATGCTCACATACCTGAGGACATGGGTCATCCCTTAGCCAACCGATTTCTCACAGTCATGAATAAATTGCAGCCACATCAGAGGGCTATGTTGGAGTCCAGTTTTGATGAGTATAAGAAGCGTTGTGGTGTACATGAGCCTATGCTTCCATATTATGTGTATGCTATAACTATGTATGAATGCTTTATACTGGAGAATGAGGAGAGGACCCCTTAAGGGTTCTCCTTTTATTTTTTGTGAGGAGGTTGTCTCATGGAGGATGAAAGAGTTCCTGTACAGCTGAAGATAAACTGTCCCAGCTGTGCCCAATATAACCATTTTGTGGAGGTGTATGCAAGTGGGTGTCTTCACCGATGTCTTAGATGTAATAGGGACTTTCCTAAGCACTATAAGAGAGTGCCGATCAAGTTGGAGGAAGAAAAGAGCAAAGAAAAGAAGGGAAAAGTAATATTATGCACCATCCATAATCGAACTGTTATGGAAGGTGTAGATGTGCAGCTGCTAGCTGTAGGTAAGCCGAAGGGGCAGACCTATTTCAGATGGTGGACCCATGAACCCGGACTAGCTCCAAGTAGGGACTTGATTACATTTACTAAGATGCATAATCGCAAAGGGCACCTAGATGGGTGGTTTGAAAGGTATACGGAAAGCCTGCTTGAGGAATGGGAAGCACGCCCAGATGCTATAGAGGCTTTTACTAGGCTGATGAAAATGCTAAGGGAAGGTAAGACAGTAGCCATAGCCTGTTATTGTCACCCTCTTAAGAGGGAGGAGTGCCATCTCAGTGTTATACGGGACCTAGTAGAGGACTTAGGTTTTCCAGTAGAAGAGGCACCTTTAATGACTGATCTGTAGGGAGGACTTCGCGGTTCTCTTTTTCTTTTATCCAAAAGGAGGGGAAAGACATGCAGGAGTTACGAGGCGCGTGTGGGATGTGCGGAAAGTGTTGCGAAGCTATACATATCCCATTAGACATTAATGAGATACGAAAAGGGGCAGAGAATGGGTGGGGAGATGCCACTTTTGTTAGGGACAACTGGACACCCATCACATTGGAGCAGGCATACGAAATAAACCCCTTTTTGAAGAAAACTAAAGAGGACCAACTAGAAAAAGGCAATGCCAACCCTCATGAGGGTATGCACTTCTATACCTGTGATAGGCTAGATAGGTCCACCAAACTATGCACAGTGCATGAAAATAGACCTCAAGTTTGCTCTGAATATCCTTGGTATGGGAGAAAGCCCTCCTCTGATTTTATTTTCTATACAAAAGACTGTGGGTACAGGGTGGACGCGGAGGACGCTGCTAAGGAGGCTTTAAACCATGAAACCTTACCAGAGACGATTGTTAAAGAAATGCCGTGAACGAATAGGAAGGATAGCTAGGAGATTAAAGAGGAAAGGCTATGATACTAGAAAGCCTATATTTGGGGTGTAAACATGGGATACAAATCTTACAGAGAAATGTCTATGGATTTGATGTTTGGCAGCTTCAAGGTGGAAAAGGCACTGGTCAATTATGAGTTTCGTACCAAAAAGGGGGTCACTCTCACTATTGAGGACGTGAAAAATGCCCGTAGAAAGGCTATAAAGAATGGATTTTCAAAGACAGAATATGAGCTACGCATGATGGAGCTATACATCAAAGATGTATTTAAGAAGAGGAGGAAGAAAATTGAGAAACAGGTATGAATTACGGGGATTTGAAGTGGTCATTTATGTAAACAGCAAAGGAAGTGTACTGGAGGTTAGGGTGTCCTTAAACAAGCTTGATAAACTGCTGGCATATGACACCACCTGGAGTGGCTACACAGCCCGTAACGGAAAAGTGTATATACAAGGCAAAATACCAAGAGATAAAAATAGGTCCTACATTAAACTGTCTAGGTTCCTACTGGATAGGTCACAAGGTCAAGTATGGCACTCTAATGGCGATACTCTAGACCACACCGATGCTAACTTGGTCACTATTATAGATAGGGACATCAGGGTTAACGCCAATAGCTCTAGCGGTCACAGAGGGGTGACTTGGTATCAGAGGCTAGGAGTGTGGATAGTCCACATAAAGGTTAAGGGTATGAAGAAATACATTGGGCATGACAAAGATCTAGATAAGGCCATTAAACTTAGAAAAGAGGCAGAAAGGAAGTATTGGTCATGAGATTAGCTGCATTTGGGGACTTCCACGCACACTTATGGAAGGAATTTGACACCAAGGGTGGGGAGACAGGCTCTATACGCTTGGACCATCAGATAAACACTCTCAGATACATGAAGGATTGGTGCCTTACTAATGGCATCAAGTACCTCCTCTTTGCTGGTGACCTGTTTAACGCCAGAGCCAAAGTAGACACCAGAGTGTTTAATGCAGTGTATGATGAGATTGAAAGTATTGGAAAAAGCGGCATTATAATGGTAATGGCACCAGGTAACCACGACCAATATGATAACTCAGATGTGCCTGAGAATTCCCTACACGCCTTTAAAAAGCTGGATAATGTTCATGTTTTTGATACGGTTACCTCAGTAACAATTCATGATCCAGAGCGGCCCCACGAGGAAGCAGTAGAGATTGTTCTAGCTCCTTACAGCAGGAATGCCCAGATGATTAAGGACTTCATCTCCAGTGTGGAGAAAAAAGACATCCCTCAGATTTTATTGTTTCATCTGGGTGTTTCTGGGGCCTTTGTTGGCAGCGGAAACTATCCCATGGCAGATGCTTTCAAGGTGGAAGACCTACGACCTGAGCTATTCAAGTATATAATAGGTGGACACTTTCACAAAAGACAGTTTCTAGGGGGACATCCTCACGCTTTTTACACAGGAGCACCTTTACAACATAGTTTTGGGGATGAAGGAGAGGACAAAGGATTTTATGTGGTAGATACAGCCAAACGTTATGACGTGGAGTTTGTCCCTATTCCCAATCCTAAATTTGTTACCTTGGAAGGAGACCCTACAAAAAAGCATGAGGCTGAGTTGTTGTGGTGTAGGGAAGAAGGAAACTATGTAAGGTTTGTGGTCACCTCTGAACAGCTAGAGGCGTGGGAGAAAATTATACCCGATGGACTCCAGTATAAAGTGGAGCTGAGAAAAGAATATCAGCAGGAAGAAGAGAGAAGCGGAGTAAAGATAGGCATGGGTTTTGAGGAAATTGTAACTCAGTATGCTGAAGAGAAAAGACCAGATGCCCTAGAAGAGGGGCTGGAACTTATAAGGGGGTCTATTGAATAGTGAACATCATTTCGCATGAGCTTGAAACAAGCATGAGGCAGCATCTGAAGCTTATTATGCCTATTGAACTGGTTAAACATCTGTACACAAAGGGCACAGGGGCTGTATTAGCAGGAGGGGCTGTCCTGTCTGGTATTACAGGCCATGAGGTGAAGGACATAGACTTTTTCTTTGAGTCTAGGGTACAGGCAGAGGCTTTTGAGAGCTTCATCAAGCTTATAGGATATAAACCTGTAATGAGTACCGACAATGCTGAGACCTTTGAGTATGCTCCAAGTTTTGGGAAGGCCGGTTGGAGCAGAAGTCTACCAGTATTACAGTTGTGTCATAAAAGAGGGGATTTGACACAACTGTTGGACTGGTTTGATTTTACAGTAGCTAAGGTGGCTATATATGAAGGAAAGCTCCATTATGTGGAAGAGGCCCCAAAGGACATAAAGGACCGTAGGCTGATATACGACAGCAGTAATAACCCTGTGGGAAGTCTATACAGAGCCCTGAGATACTCGCAGAAAGGATACTCACTCTCAAAAAGTGAACTTCAAGATATACTCTTTGATATTGGGGTGAGCAATGAGGATTATGTGTCAGAAAGACTAGGACTAGAGGGCAATTACTAGGAGGTGGACTTGTGAGCACTATAACTAGAATTCCTATTTCAGTACAGAGAACTCCCATCACGTTTATAACCGATAACAAGCTTCCGAAAAGTGGAGGTTGGTATGTGTGGAGCCTACCCGATGAGGAGCCCCCTAATTGGAAGCTGGAAAAAAATGAAAGAGTGTTATGGTGTCCTTGGTGTGGGGAGTGGGCTGTGTACAAGAAGGTTTACGGGGATGATGTGTTCCGCTGCCAGGGCTATTGTGGATGGGCAAACACTGGGGAATATTACGTTCGCCACATAAACAAGATATGGTATGAGGACATCCCTTTGGGTGACCTTCGTAAGCTAGAGATACCTAGACCACGGGGTAAACGTTAGAATCCAAGCCTTCCAGCTTGGATTTTTTCATCAAGGGGGTGCTGTAAATGCAACTGGTAAAACAAGATGAGAAGTCTATCACTGTGGAATTGTCCCCTTTACAGCTTCTGATGCTCAGGGATGCTATGGCTAAGGAACTCAGCCACAGACGTAGGGATTGGGATAGATCGACACCTGAGTATCCTGAAGAGCTCCTATATAGGGCTGCTGCTGTAGATGTGGCCCAAGAGTCCTTATACAGCATAAACACTTACCTAAAGACCTACAAGCAATGGGGCATAGTCAAATAAAGAGTGGGGAGCCAAATGGGGCTCCTCCATTTCTTTGTTTTGGAGGTGTAGATTTATGTCGATTAAGTTAACGGAACTCACGGTAGAAAATTTCATGTCCGTTGGATATGCCAGCACTTCTTTGGCAAATAAAGGCCTAGTGCTAATTTCTGGTGAAAACAATGACGACGATGCATTTGAAAGCAACGGGTCTGGCAAGTCCACTTTCTTTAGCGAAAGTGTTGTGTGGGGGCTGTTTGGTCAGACTATTAGGGGTACTAAGGCCGATGATGTAATAAATCGTAAGATTGGCAAGAATACTAGGGTGTCCATATTGTTGTCTGACACTCATACTGGAAGTCAGTATCTAATACAGAGGCACCGAAAACATGCCCAGCATGGTAACCATGTTCTTTTGTTTCATAATGATGAAAACATTACTGGTAAAAGTGACACCGACACTAATGTCTTGATAGAGGACATAATTGGCATGGATTTTCTAACCTTTACCAATTCTGTGATGTTTGGGCAGGGGTTAGTAAAAATGTTTGCTAGTTCTACTGATGCAGACCAGAAAAAGATACTGGAACAGATGCTACAGATTTCTGTATTCAGGAAGGCTCAAGAGTTGGCTAAGGAAAGGGTGCAGAAAATTCTCAGCAGTATAACAGAAACCCAATCTAAACTTAGTGCCAATAATGACATGCTCAGGAGCTTGGAAAATCAGGTGTCGGACCTGCAAGCAGCCGAGGCTGAACTAGGTGAAAAGGTAGGAATCAGGATACAGGAATTATCTGCTGAGTTGAAGGAGCTAGAGGGCAGTCTTGAAGGACTTGATTCTAAAGAGTCCCTAGAAGAGGAGAGAGCACAGTATCTTACATCCCTAGCCAAGAAGAAAAAGCAACTGCTGTCTATGCGTAAAAAGGAAGAGAGTTGCAATGACATAAAGTCCCTTATACAGACCAATAGCCGGGACCTATCCGACACGGATAAGGGCTTGCAAAAGTTAGAAAAAGACCTAGAGGACTTGCAGAATGGAAACTTCATAGCAGAAAAATGTCAGGCTTGTGGGCAGGACTTGCCAACCGATGACACCTCTCACGTCGAAAATCACCTATGGGATTCTATTGAGAAGCTTAAGGGTGAACGGGAGGACTTGGTCAAGGAAAAGGTTGAGCTAGCGGCCCTCCTCCACAAAGCTGTTCAGCAGCTTGAGGGTAAGGAGCTTATAGAGCAGGACATTTTGAACCTCAACAGGTCTATTAACAATATAGATAGGGATATAGAGGACTTAGATAAAAAGGAAAAGGATATACACAGGTCAATAGTGAGGACCAACAAACTGCTGGCAGAACAGGAGTCTCTGCTAAACACAACTTATTCTTCCTTGATCTCTGATACATTAGGGGACATACGAGATGTGAAAAAGGTGATAGAGCTTGATCAGGCTACTATAGGGTCTCTCCTTATTATGAAAGATAAGTATGAGTTTTGGGTGGAGGCCTATGGCAACCAAGGAATAAAGTCTGTGCTATTGGACTCTGTTACACCTCTGCTCAATGAAAGAGTGCACTACTATCTTTCTAAACTCACTGGAGGCAGTATAGACGCCACCTTTAGCACCCAACAGAAGATAACCAGTGGTAAGAATAAAGGTCAAGTGAAGGACAAGTTTGGCATTGAAGTAGTGAACAAAAATGGAGACGCCAACTATAAAGGAAATAGTGGTGGAGAAAAGAGACGAGTTGACATAGGTATTAATATGGCTCTGCAAGATTTAGTGTTTAGCAGGTCCAGTAAACGCTTAGACCTAATTGTATTTGATGAGGTATTTGAAGGCTTGGATGCCATTGGGTGTGAAAATGCTATACGACTGCTGGAGGAAAAGGCTCACCAATATGGCACAGTGTTAGTTGTGACTCATAATGAGCATCTTAAGCAGCTGTTTACTAAATCATTTACTATGGTTAAGCAAGGTGGAGACACCACTATTAAGGAGGATTCAGTATGAGCAAGTATATTAAAGGCTGGAATGCTGAAATGAGTATTGAGGAGGCTAAAGATTTAGCTTATTGGGAAAGAAATGTACTGGCATTGAAAACTGCCACATATGCTAACATGGCCTATGAAGCACAATTGGAATCTTATAAAAGGCGTTATGGACACTATGGGGCAAATACAACTGAACTTCCCTGTGGCTGGTACTATGACACCGATAATAATTGGGAAGGCTGGAAACGGGTGATATCTCTCTGGTATGGGAAAGTAACTTACCATGTGCCTGACGACTTCGACATGGGTAGTTTACAGCAAATTGAGCCTAATTGGAACGGACACACCACAGAGGAAAAACATAGGAGGATGCTGAAGTACTGTGGTGTGGAGGTGCCTGATGAGCTACTTCCATAAGGTTGTTATAGAGAAGGGTGTGTATGGAGAGCTCTCTAAGATTAGAGAGGAGCTAGATGAGGCATATGATGCCCTCCATCAAGGGCAGGAGCTCATGATGCTTATAGAGCTGTCTGATATCATAGGTGCTGTGAAAGGCGTGGCTGAAAGGTATGGCATGACTCTAGAGCAATTAACTGCATTTGCTATCCTTAGAAGCGAGGTGGCTGTACGTGAGTTACAAGATGAACAGCAAAACCAAAACCTATAAGCTGGATTTTAGGCTTTCGAAGCTGGAAAAGGACATGACCACGGAGTTTTGTGACCTATTGGATAGCAAAGGATTCCAGTATTTGTCTATACCGACTTCTATAACTTGGGATACTTTTAGGCGACAACAGTCTGTACAATATACCCACTACGTGGATGATAACACTGTGTTATCAGGCTCAGCAGAACAAGGCATATTGGAATACTTTGCAGGTGAACATGTGGAGCCTATGAAGATATATGCTATGAATGCCTGTTTTAGACAGGAGAACAGGTATACTTCTATTAGACTTAAAGAGTTCAAAAAGATTGAGCAGTTTTGCTTTACCACAAAGGATAAGTGGCCTGAGGACTTTGACATACTGATACAGAATGCCATACAGTTCTTGATATCTAGAGGAATACAATACAGGGTAGTTAATAAAAGTATAGAGGACCCTGGTTATCACACAGTTAAGTTTGATATAGAAATATACACTGAAAAGTGGGGATGGGTTGAGACCCACAGTTGCTCTTATTTTAGAGAGGAACAATCCAGCAGGTTCAACATCACAGGGGCCACCCATACCATTAGTTGCACAGGGTTAGCGTTTCCTCGTATGCTACTCCCATTCATAGATCAAGAATAATTGCAGGCCTCTTGATTTTCTTATCAAGAGGCTTTTTGTTGGAGGTGTTACATCATGATTATGGACTATATAGAGTCCATCCTAGGGGAAGGGACTAGATTACCAAACACCAGTAGAGGATTACAGTACAGTTTCAAGTGTCCTTTTTGTCAGGACTACAAAGAAAGACTATTCATACACCCTGATAGGAAGACATTCTTTTGCCATAATTGCGAGTCTACTGGTAGCCTAATCACATTCATAGCAGACTATGCCCAGATATCGTGGCATGATGCCTTGGATGTATTCAGAGACTACGAGAACTATGAATCTCCTCTGCCAGATGACATACAGGATGAGATATATGCCAAGCTAATGCAACTATCCCCTGCTGAGATCAAGGCTAAAAAGTATATACACCCTTTGCCTGAGGAATTTATCCTGCTAGAGGACGCTAGGGGCAAGGTAGGTCAGGAAGCTGTACGATATATAAAAAGTAGGGGCCTGAGCTTGAAGGTGGCAGAGGCCAACTACATAGGATACTGTGCAGAAGGGGAGTATGCTAAGAGAATCATCATGCCCGACTTTGAAGACGGGGAACTGATATATTGGCAGGCTAGGACGTGGGAACCAGCTCCCAAGAAAAAAATTATGAAAAAATTCTACCGAAAGGTACTGAACCCCTCCTTGACTCCAGAGCAAATAGCACAAGGCCTATCACCCTTGGATAAATCAGAAGTATTGGGTAACATAGATTTCATAAAGGAGTTAGGGGCTGCTGTGATATGCGAGGGTCGGATGGACTCCTACACTATAGGGCAAAGTGGGGCTCACCTACACGGCAAGCACCTATCTGATACCCAGTTCATGAAGATTGTGACTAATAAGGATAGAATAGGTGCAGTATATATCATGCTGGATGGAGATGCATTCAAGAATGCAGTTGTTACAGCTGGCAGGCTGTACAAGTACCTAGATGAAGTTTGGGTGTGTAGAATGGATGAGGACAAAGACCCTAACAGCTTGGGGCGAAAAGGGGTATTGGATTGTATAAACAATGCTGTTAAATACAATGAGATGTTTCCTGTGAGAGCTAAGATGCTTGGTTGGATGTGACATTCAACCCTACGAAGGAGAGAAGTTTTGGAGGCCTCCTTAATTGATCACGAAGACTGAGAGAAGGAGAGAGCACGATATGATTACAACTACCTTGAGGTACTATTCTCAAATGGACCGAGACAAATTGCACAGAGGGGAAGGTGTTGTTACACCTTCTATCTTCCATGGTACCCCCTTTGCAGCTGGTATTGACCTGCCTTTTTATGACCCTGAGTTAGAGAGTTATACTATCCAGCCTGGTGAACGTTTTATGGCTAAAACGGGTATTCAGGTAGAAATGCCTTTGCATCTGCTAGGCTTACTGGATTCTCGCAGCAGTACAAGTAAACTGAAGCTTGATCTACTGTGTAGGACAATTGACTGTGACTATCGAGGCAACATCCGATGTGTGTTCATCAATGATGGTGATGAGCCTGTAACCCTCATACGTGGGGAGTACTACTGTCAAATGATTCTGCTGCCAAGAGTGTTCGTAACTGAATTTGTTTCTGTGCTTGACCCCAAGTATCTGGAGAGCACAGAACGTGGAGAGCAAGGCTTTGGACACACAGGCAACAGTCAAGCCGCACAAAGAGGTAACTAAATGGAGGATTTTGAAAAACCTAAGCATAAGGTTGTAATGTCCAGCATAACGATAACCAGCCCACCTAAGCAAATAGCTCTCGTGTACTCCAAGGGTAAAGAGGATATTGAGAAGGTTATCAGCCATTTCAACCTTGAAAGAGAGCCTAAGGAGCAGACTGGTGGTGGGTATTCTGCTGCTTTTGAGTCTAACTTGTCTGATGAAGAGATGAAGAAGTGCTTTGATGACATGGGTATAGAAGTGTTGTTTAAGCAACGTGTCATAGGGCAGATGACTTCAAAGGGGACTATTTTACACTAAACGGGGGTAACATCTAATGGGAAAAACAATAAGGAAGACTACATCTGTAGGGCTTAGTGGGCGTAAGCTCACACCTGAGGAGCTTAGTCAAGTGGTGTCCCAATCTGCTGGGCTTACTGTCTCTAAGGAGACAACTAAGAAGTGGGAAAAAGAGCAGAAACGGGAACAGCGGTACCTGAACACTATGATTTCCCGTAGGGAAGCCATGGAACTGGTACAAGGGGCTATGACTCAAGCTGATGAGCGTATGAGGATGCTGTTTATCAGTGTCAATGCTATTATGTCTGGCCTAAAGGATAAAGGACTTATCACTGAGCAGGAGCTTAATGAGTACTCCAGACCGTTTATTAGCCAGATGTATGGCCTGTCTGAGGAAGAAATTGATAAGATGGAGCAGGAGCGTAAGGCCCAGCAAGAAACCTTCGAGAAGGCTACAGACCCTACCATAGGTAAGCCTGTTGAGGAGGGCATTAAGGATGGTAATTAAGATCAGGGTAGAAGCTGGGGATAAATTTCTGGAGACCCGGACTACTGAGTGTGCAGTGAAATCCTACCCTACCATGCTAGACAATATGATGCTGACTTGCAGGGAGTTCCTAAGGGATAATATGGAGGACACAAAGAATGAAGAAGGCAGTAATTAAGCTACTCATTACCATAGCACTGCTGGTAGTCCTGAATTATGTGCAGGGGCATTTTTTGCCCCTTTACATACAGGATTCGGCTATGTTGCAGGTGCAAGATTCTGATGCAGCGTATGCAAAGTTTACAACTATTCAACGAATCAATAACTGGTACTGGTTGGCCTATGTGCTGGTGATCATGGCTATCTATGCAGGGGACATCAAGAAGATCATCTTAGGCTCCAAAAATAAGGAGGATAAATAAGGATGAAATTCAATATGCGTAAAGTAGCAGTTCCGGCAGTATTATCCATCATGGCTCTGAGCTTGGCGGCATGTAAGCCCTATGACAAACCCGAGTTTGTAACTATCGAAGCCAACCAAACGGCATTTGTGGTGCCTCTTACAGGAGCTACCTCAGATCAAGCCAAGTTCCAGTCAGTGGACCTGCTCAAGGAGTCTCAGGTGGCTACCAAGCGTATTCAGGTCACTCACGAATGGCTCAAAACCGGACGTAACAGCTGGTATACTTTGGGTATACGGGAAACGGGCAAATGGGTGCCTAATGTACGGGTTATTGTTGTAGACCGCACACCTGAAACCCGTGTGTGGGATGGAGACAGCAGCTTTGTAGGAGAATCCCAAGACTCCATCAAATTTAAACAAGGTATGTCAGCCACGGCCCAGATTCTGGAAGAGGATACAGCTACATATTTGTATCAGTACTCCGGCAAAAGCCTTAAGGATGTAATGGACAGTGAAATTCGCAATAAGATCGGCTCTGTGCTACTGGAAAAATACAGTACCTTGTCTATTGACGAGCTGCGCGGTGATAAAGGGGCTGTTATCAAGGCGGTGCGAGCTGAGGTAGAGCCCTACTTTAAGCAACGAGGCATCACCTTGTCTAACTTGGGTTATGTGAATGACATTGCGTACCTGAGTGAGGATGTTCAGGAGGCTATTAACAAGAAGTTTAAGGCCGAACAGGATCAGGCTGCTAACGCGGTAGTTAATAAAACTAATCTGGACAGATCAACTAATGAAGTAGCAGTAGCAACCAAGGAATCTGAAGCAGCTGCTAAACGGCAAGCCACTATGGAAACACAGCTGGAGCTTAAGCGACTAGAGAATGAAGCTGCTTGGATTGAAGCTCTAGCCAGTGGTAAGGTTACTTTACCTTCCACTCTGGTGCAAGGCCAAGGGGCCACCATGCTCAACATCCCTGCTGTAGGCAAACCTACAGATGAAAAATAAGATACTGGTTTGGCAGTTGTTAGAGGTTTATAACAAGAAGGTGTTCCTACGGGATGAAGCGCTTAGAAGCATATCTAAAGCAGCACTCACTGGAAAGAATCCTAGTCAAGACCAGATGGACAGATTATCAGAGCTGGAGAAATGGATACAAGCATTTGAACAATCTGCCATGACTATTGACTTCGACATTGATTTTTAATATTTGGACCCTAGATATCTAGGGTCCATTTTCTTTTATTGATAGAATTGTAGTTTACAGCATGCCCAGACATAATTACACAACACATGAAAAGGTGTGGTATAGATGGAAGAAAAGAAGGAAAAGAGGAAGCCGGGTACCAAAATCAATTCAAAAAAGAAAGGCTCCGAATACGAATTAAAAATTGCTAAGGTGCTGAGTCGCTGGTGGGGAGAAGAGTTTCACCGCACCCCTATGTCAGGGGGGCTACACTGGAAAGCAGACAATAGGGTGGCTGGTGACATCGTAACGCCCCCTAATTCAGTATACCCTTGGGTAACCGAACTTAAGAAGCGTGAAGCTTGGGAGTTCAACCAGTTCATTAAAGGTACTGGGGAAATAGAGAAATACTGGGAACAAGTGTGTTCTGATGCTAATCGTACAGGGTTGGCTCCGCTGCTTATCTTTAGCAAGAATTATGAGCCCAACTATATGATGATGAGCAAGCACCAATTTGATGCATTAATGAATGCTGCACTGGAGTCTAAGGGCTGTCTGCCTCCAATCAACTATTTCGTGGTGCATAAGCATGGATGGATGGATAGAGTTGTCTGCATTCTTGATGATTTTATCGCCCACGTCTCCAAACAAGATGTTGTGGCAGCATTGAACCTATAAGCCAGCAGGGACTACCTTTAATGGTCGTCCCTTTTTCTTTTCTTACACTATCTAGTTTTTGTAGGAGGGGAGGACTTGAATTTCCTCCAAGGATGGGGAAAAATGAGTTCAAGTGAGGCGTGGGAGTGACTTCACACCACTACAAATTTACAATTAAAGGAGATGTTTTTAATGGCAGTAAAACAACAACAGGGGTACCAAATCGGCGAAGAAGTATTGACTAACTTGGAAGCGGTGGCTACAGCCTTAGGAGTAAATCGTGTAACTAAGAAGGATGTATCTGAGGGAGGCAAATATGCTGACAAGGTAAAGTTGGTAGACTTGACTGAGGAACAGCCTCCTGCACCTCCAGAAGAAGAGGAAGAATTGGATGAAACAGAGGATGACGATAGCGGCAGTGAAGAAGTTGAGGGTGAAGGTTACTCTGCCCTAGACGGTGAAGAGGTTACAGCCACCCCAGAAGAGATTAAGGCTTCTATGCCGGAATTCAAAAAGATCGAGGAGCTTAAGGAGTTTATCCGGGACATCGACACTCCTACACTGGAGTACATGGTGAGAGGTCTTAAACTGACTTGGAAACCTACCAACAACATCAGTATTCATCGCATGCGTGTTGCAATGGCCCTACAAGCTTTTTACTTCCCAGAGCTGTTCAAGCCTAAAGACCCTAAGAAAAAGGGTAAATATGGTGACCTCTCTACTGAAGAGCTTACTACTATGGCTGCCGAACACAAACTGGAAGTACCTCAATCGGGCAATGAACCCATTGATCGTATGAGACTGATTATGGCCTTGAAAAAGGTCAATGCCTTAGAATAGAATAGTTTTCCAACTCTTAGGAGAGGACTTCGGGTCCTCTCCTTTTCTGTTTTCAAAGGGGTCAATCTTGACCTTGCCCCTATGTGTGTTTAGAAAACAAGGAGGTGTATATGATGTATGGCCTAAGTGATCAGGGGTGTTACTTATTATCCGCAGAGTAGTTTTGCTAAATTGCTCCTTTTCTCAGGTAAGGGCAGATGAGTACCATCTTTCATTGGGAGAGAGTTGCCAACAGAGGAAAAATGTGGCAAAATGAAAGAGCCACCACGGTGAGGCTAGTCCCAATCCACGGTGACCCAACCTGAGAGCTAAAAGGAGATGGTGAAATGAGTAACCAAGGAAATTCACAACATGAGAGACTGGAGGACACTGTACTACAGGAAGTAGGGAAAATTGAAATCTCAAATACCCAAGAGTATAGAGTAATACTGATGGTGGACGGCACTACTAACAAAACTGTGCTGTCGGTTCAGAAATGGTGGAGAGCATCTGCTAAGGAAGATTGGAAGATGGGTAAGGGGTTCCGTCTAGATTCCAAAACTGCACGCAAGCTGGGACACTTGGTGTTGGATGGGGCTTTGGAGCTGGATAAGTTAAGATGAGAGTAGTGGAACTTTAATTAAGGGGGAGCTTGTGCATGGAGCAACAAGCAGTACAGCCGAAGCTGTCTTGGGATGACGTATGGGAGCAGTTTGAAAACTTGATATACTTTGCTGCAAATCAGCAAATCTCCAATAGGGGTGTAGATCCTATGAACTCCTATGATGATTTGGTGCAGGAAGGTATTATTAAGCTGCATGAATGTTGGGAAATTTGGTGTGTGAATCCGGCAAACAATAAAGACATGGATGAGTTTGGCCCTATCTTCCGTAAATCATTATTCCGTAAAATAAAGCAGAGTGCAGGCAGGCCTAAAGGGGAAATGGACCTTGATGATGCGGCCCCTTTTGTTGAGGACGTAAACATGAGGACAGATAGCATCATAGATGCTCTCGACCACAGCGAAAATATGCAGAGGCTTATGTCTTCCCTGTCCCCCACTGCCCAACTGATATTACAAGAACTGGCTCAGCCTAGTGAGCGCACCTTGCTAGAGGTGTGGGCAGACACTAAACGTAAGGAGCAGCTTAAGGCACAAGGTAAAAGGGTGAATGTGCCTAAGGATAACACTGTTCGCATGAAGCACATCGTCAGATCAATAGGAATCACAGACAAGCAATATGACAAGGCAATCATAGAGATTAGGGAGACTGCTCACAGAGTGTATCAGAGGTAACCAGGCAAGAGTAGGTGAGGCAGGAGAAAGGTTTCTGCCTCCAGCTTGTTTTTATTAAATGAGGTGGGAGGAGATTATTTCATGTCATCTGTGGATGTAAATGCAAAACTTTTAAGTATACTTAAGGAAAGCTCCTGTTTTGGACTGGTGTATGATTCTACGGTACCGGAATGTAAGAAATGTGATGTTGCTGCTCAGTGTAAGGCTGCTAGTTCTGGTGCTCTTATAGAGAGGCCCGTTCTTAATAAGAAGAAAGAAAAGCCTGCCACAGAAACTGTTACAACTACAAATAAGCTTTCATCTTCTACCAAGCCTGCTGCTTCGACTGCCAACAAGGCTAAAACTCCAGCCAACACAAGCTCTTCTAAAAAGACCACCAAACCTGCTAGCAAACCAGCAGAAGCTGTGAACAGCGATATGCCTGACTTTAAGAACATGACTTGGGAAGAGCTAGTGGCACTGGCTGCTACCAGATCAGTGGAGTGGAAGGAATATGGAAGCGCACAGATCAACCGTATGAGGTTGATTATGGGGCTGAAAAAATCCTACACTTAAATCCAAGGAAGACGGTGCCTGTGGTGCCGTCTTTTTTATATGAGGAGGGACATAAAGTGTCTGAAATCATTAGAAGGTCTATAAAGGTTCGTAAGTCTATCCATAGGGATTTTTGTACCTGTTATGATGCTCAGGTCTTTTCTGTCTGTGGAGTTCCCTATCTGGTCAGCGTAGACAAAATGGACTTAAATGAATTCCAGCAAATGGTAGGTAACGTCAACGTGATGGTCCCTGTCTTAATGTCAGAGCACATACCTGATTCATGGGACAAGGCTGTATGGGCCTTGGGGCAAAACATACCTGTCATCCTGACTACCAAACACCCTCTGCAAGAGGACAGAATTGAAGCCTTGTCTCAAGTCCCTCGCAGCTCAGTCCAAATTGCTGTCGAATTTCCTAAGGACACTGTAAGGGAAAAACTCTCTCCTGAGTCCTCGAATCCTTTTTCCTTTTTCGAGTCTCTTCATGCAGGAAAGTCTAAGAAAGTTTCTCAGGTGCTTGAAATAGACTGGTATCCTCATCTGTCCGACCCGTTGGACTGGATGGAGGTCATAGAAGCATTTAAAAATTATGTAAATCATGTAGTGGTTAAGTTCCCCGTGATCAATGACATGCTGTACAGAGCTAAAATTCAAGAATGGGAACAGGTTGTTCCTCAAGCTGTGCATTCTTTTAAGGGATTTTATGAGGCTGACGTGGAGAGCAGAAGCTGGGTAGTCAAACCCCTTCTGCAAGAGGAAATGATTTCTCAACTGGCTTCTTTTATTAGAAGCAAAAAACTCACTCTGGAGCTAATAGAATGGGATGACTCTCTAAGAGTTAGGCATTCACCTGTATATTCAGACAATGCCTTCGGTATACGTCCTGTTCTATACGCCAAAGAAGGGGATAAATTTGTACCTTCTGAAACTGTTGAAGAAAGTATCTGTACGGAGTGTGGAAAGACAATATTGTAGGAGGTAGCTATGGGAGACAATAAAAATGTCATGAAGATACGCTTTGACTCAGGAGTGCATGACCGCATGCTGCAAGTGAGGTTCGGTGGGAACTGCATAAACTTAATAGAGCTTCATTCTAACCAATCAGTGGTTTACCTAGTCAATGTAGACATGGCTGTTGTCAGGGATGGCCTAATCTTATTGCTTAACAGTTTTAATAGTGCTGGTAAGCTGGACCAGTACAGATATGATCGGTTTATGGAGCTGCATAAACCTTTCATAAAGAGGTTTAAATCTTGGGCTACCCTTGAGCAATTTGCTAAGGGAGGAGATGATTGGTAGTGTCCACAGAAAGCCAAAGGTATCTTAAGAGAAAAGCTGACATCATCTATATGTACTGCAAGCAGGGTGGCATGACGTTAGATATGAAAGGCAAGCCCTACCATTACAGATATGCAGCACCTCTATATTCATGGCGTTGGATACCTTCCCACATATTTATGGAATTATTTGCCAATGAGCAGAGGCACTATTGTGTAGTTGATCTTAGGTGGGACACCAATGAGATGCTAGTATCTAGGAGAAATGTACAGTGGATACCTAAATTTCTGGTGTCTATGGGGAATAAAAGGCGTAGACTGCTGTACTCCTTCTTGAATTACCTGACAGACAAAAACGTCATCATCCCTGACTACTCCATCAAACCCAGCTGGAAATGGCTCATAGAGGCCCGTAAAAGGGCTAGGACAAACAAAAAGGCTAACCGATGAGGTTAGCCTTTTATTATGGATTCTAGGAGGGGCTGGAATTGGTTGTGAGAGCCGAACATGAAACGAATTTGGGATTCCTTTGTATAATCTTGTAGGGCCTCCAGACGTTTTGGCCTGTTGTCCTCAGTCAAGAACAGGACTCTTGGGAAGGTAGGGGTTTTGAAGGCTTTGGCCCATGGTTCTGCAACCCACTGCCTAGACATGTAATAGTCCTTGTATGACTCTAGTTTTGACTTGACGTAGGGTATATCCTCAGTGCCTAAGTCAACCTCTATAAAAAACAAATACCCTTTTCCTCCACACTTTAGAATGCACAGTATGTCAGGTATGATTTTGGTGTCTCTGTACTGTCTGGGCTCTTCCACCTCGTAGAGCAGTATCTGACCATTTAAGTCCCTCATGGTCTGGGTTATCCAACACTCATAGTCATTTACTCTTATCTTGTGCTCCCAGCCCAAAGGAAGCGTCCTCTTAGACCCTATGAATTTGTTATGTTTTTCTAGTCCCAGCAATATGGCTCCAGCCCGGTCTAAACATACATGCTGCTTACTTGAGCCCTGACCTATCTCCACAGGAGGATATATTCTGTCCAATACATGTAGATTATAAAGCTTTTTTATCCTTTTGTTTATGCGGTCTGTGCTGGCAAACTCAGGATACAGACATTCTATCTGATCCCTCCTTAATATCCTTCTCTTGTTGTCATGCAGTAGCTGTAAGAGTCCCATATCCCTGTCCGTTATGCTCTTGCAGTTTTCCCGTACCCATTGTCTGGTTACTTGTTTTACTTCCGATCTGTAATATCTGTTCATTTTAGCCCTCCTCTAGTAGGTCGTCCATCTCTAGTATGAGGTCTTCATCCGGTTCTTCTCCACGCTCAATTTGAGCTTCTAGGTACTTTGCTACCTCATGTTCTATCACAAGTTTAGTCCGTCTCCGTTCCTCTGCCAATTCCTCTTCGCTCACATCCCCATCGTCTTGGTCTACCAAGTCCCCATCACCGTCCGTGGATATTTCCGTGGTAAGAATGGAGGCATCAAACTCAGAGCTGGTCTTGGCTCTATATATCTCTTCCATTACCTCCTGCTTAGGTCTGCCTAGGGTTTCGGCACTCAGAGCATATAGGTCATCGTTATTGAATTTAGGATATCTATTCTCAACTATATCCAGACCCTTAACCATAAAGGCGGGGAGAGTGTCCCCCTTACCGTCATACATCTTAAGTCTGACTACCGCATGATATTGGGGCATACCTTTAGACAGCTCTGTTATCTTAAACTCTGGCTCTACTACAGACTTAAGCTCTAGCAAGTTGTCTTCATCAGTTTGGAACACTATATAGTGTGGACCTGCCTTACGTATGATTTTGGGTAAGTCCTTGTCGGCCTCTTTGAGTTGCTGCCATCCGTGAAAGTACATATTGAGCCCACATCTGTACTTGCGGAACCTAGTGAGCATATTTCTCCATCTTTCACTGCCTTTTATATAGTGGTCAGGCTCATCCAGTCTTAGAAAGCATGGGTGTCTATCATCTTCTGAAACTATGTCTTCCCTAGTAATCATGGCTAGGTTTAGCTTGGCTATAACAAACGACACCAAGGCAGTCTGTAGGTTTTCCCCAAGAGTTTCATTTGCCTTTACCAACACTAGACATCCTTCATCCATCATTTTCCGAAAATCTAGCAGATATGATCCATCCTCAGCCTTTTTCGGTCGTTGTAATATAAAATTCTTTAGGGTCTTCTTACGCATGATCGGCGCAAGACGTCTCCAAGCCTCATCGTATATGACCTTTCTTTCATCCGGTTTCAGCTTATTGTGATAATACTCCCAATCAGACCTTAGCTCTGGATCAGTTAGGGTAGGGATTACCTTTTCTCTGTAAGAAGGGTTATTCAGCATGTTTTCCACATCCAACAAAGTAGCATCTGGGGTGGTAAAGGTGGCCTTGACGGCATTCTCCACCCACTGCCTAGACCTCATATTTAAAGCAGTGCCTGATATCATCTCAATATAGGATAATATCTCCTCAACCACTAGATCCTCTATGATATCAGTATTGTTGCCCCTAAAAATCTCATTCCATCCCAAGCCTATGGGGTTTTCTGTGTTCGTGAAGTCAATAATGTGCACTTTGTGTCTGAGATGTGTGGGGACCCTGTTCAGTATCCTCTGTACCAGCTTACCATCAGCAGCGTCTACAACCACTCCTCCATAACCTCTGTGGAAGGAGTCTAAGGATTCTCCTACAGCAAAGCTTGTTTTACCTGTTCCAGGCTCCCCTATGACTACCCTAGGCATACATAGTAGGTTCTTGTTAGAAGCACTAAAATAGACCTGTTTATGATGTCCATCTGTATCCTCGTAGGTGCCAAAGGGTATGCCCCCATCATCAATGAAGATATCCTTGGGCACCTCTGATTCTCCTCTGTGGGATACTATGTTAAGCTCATTATAGTGCTCAATCTGAGCCTTTTGATCAGGCACTGTTACTATTTTGGACAACTCTAGGGAACACAATACATCTCCGTTGACTCTTAAGGTCATAGTTCTGTTCATGACTCTGTTTAGTTCCTTGGGCATCTTGGCTGGAGGTACAGGCTTTTCTATCAGTCTATTGTCCCCCTCTAAAGGGTCAAACCCAGAAACTATGGCCCTGACTACAGACTTTCTTCTGTCTTCCTCTTCTGATTGAGCTGCAATTCGTATTTCTGTTGCGAACCCTTCCGACCTAGTCTTAGCCCTAGTGGAGGTGGACTCTATCTCCCCATTACGTCCTTTGAGGGCCTCAGACATGCCTTTGTCAGGAGCCCATCCGGGTATAAGGAAGTCGCCAAGCAGATTAGTTAATTCCTCTGCCAATAGTCCTATGCCATAAAGTATATTCCTGAGTATGTCCCCTTTGGTGAACACGTGGCCTTTTTTACGAGGAATAGCGGCCCCATCCCGTATCTTGTCCAATAGGTTGCTAGCAGACTCGTTCCATCCAGAGCCTATAGGCTTCATGCCTATCTGCAACAAGGCCACGTCATCTTCTTTTAGGTAGTATTTAGCGTTTAGAAGGGATTCCAGTGAGGAAAAGGTAGGGTTTTGAGTATCAAGAGATAACAGGGCGTGGTGTTTAAGGTGCATTTTAGACATGTAGGTAGTTTCTGGCACAAAAGAGGGCATGTAATCAGACACTTCCCTAACATTGGCCTGCTTCCAAGTCTTCATAACCTGCCTAGTAAGAGACTGCTTCACATGGTCTTTGTCAGGTATGACCACAAAAAACCTAATCTGATTGGGACGGACCAGCACCTCCCACCAGATTTTCATATCCGGTTCATAACATAAAGTACTTCCAGCCATACTGAATCTTTTATGCATAGGGGTGAATAAACGAGAGAACTCAGCTACCAGCCATCTGACATTGGAGTTAGAGGTCATTTTGCTGGGGGATACTTCCAGCACCGAGTACTTCACATCCTCTATGGCGAATATGCGTATCTTTTCTTTGGTAAGAGGATGCATTATGTTGATGTGCATCTTAACCCCTCCTAGTTAAACCAACCCTTTATCCAGTTAAAAGACACCCAACTCTTAACGTGGTCAGCAGATAACTCCCAAGCACCAGCTAACACCATGCCAGCACCTTCTCCTAGACTTTTGAGTGCCTCTACTGACTGTTCTGGGGCAACCAACACTATCACTGTTGTCCAAAATGCTATCCTCAATAGGACCTTTATCTTCCACATTATTCCACCTCTAATAAAACAGCCACAACCGTGTTGATGGCTGTGGCTACAGATTTTATTAGAATCATGGCTGTGGTGACAAAAACCCCACAAGTGATATACACTGCTTTCTTGGAAATGGGCTTCTTTTCCATCATGACACCTTCCTTATGAGAAATTGAGGTCTAGACCATCTAGCTTTTTCTCTAGGTCTTCTTCTGATGCCTCTTTTATTATCATAACGGGTTCATCCTCTGGAGGATTAGGTGCTGCTGTGGGTACAAATGACCTTTCCACTTGAGGGAGGAGCTTTGCCTCTTGTGTGACATGTGTCACTTGTGTGTCAGACTTGTGTGATGTGTCTGACACTTGCCCAAAATGCTTGATAAGGGCTACCCTTATCTCCTGGCTACGTTGAAGCCTACCCATCCCATTCAGAATAGGCTCCAACCACTCTGTTTCCTTAGTGGTTTTGAAGGTGTACTGCTTAGCCATACTTCAAAACATCCTTCCAAGTCCGCACGCCCCATCTGTGGTACCCAATGGCAATGGACCATTGAGGATTGGGTAAGAGCTCAGGGCTGGATAGCTCAGGCACCAAGTAAGGATATAAGGAAGCCCCACCTCCACCAGCAACCAAAATGGTATCTATTTCATGGGTGTTTTTCCAGTGATTGTATAGTTCGGCTAGAAATTGCTGGGCGGTGTGCTTAAAGGCCCAAGCGATAACCTCAGTCATATCCGCTTCTACCCCATCTTTAACAAATTTCTTACTCCTAACCACATTTTCCACCAAATAGAAGGGCAGCTGCACACCAAATCCTTCCCTTATTTTGTTTGCTATTAAGGTATATGCTGTGTTCATGGCAACTGGCACAGAAAATGTTAACCTTTCTACTGGAGACATGGCATTGAGCACATACACATCAGTGGTACCAAATCCTGGATCAATAACCGCTACTGTTTTGGAAGCTAGCTTTTTGTCAGCTATAGAACCATCCTCTGCTAACAGTCTGGACATGGCTGCTCCATGTGGTTGGGGCAGGAATCGTCCTTCTATGGTTCGCACAGTGCCCACAGAGTTCTTTTTTCCGTGTATCTCCATGGAGTCAAAACCCATTACTCTCTCTGAGTATACATTAAAGGTGTGGGTTTTTTGACCGTCCCCCATGAATAAAGACTTGATATTATCCTTGAACTTAGAGAAGTGACTAGCAGGCAGGCCAGACACCACGTAGCTGCTATGTTGTCCTGAGCCCAAGCCTATTCCAAATGCCGTAGACACTAAAGCCTTGATAGATTGGTCATTAAACCTATTATCCTTTAGTGAGTGAAGTATTGTGTCGGACTGGTCAATAGCCAAATCGGACACAAAATACCCCATCCCTTCTACTTTAGACATAATGAAGTCCTTCTGTTCAAGCTCCTCTTTAGGGGTTAAGTCGAACTCCCTAAACTCCAGGTGTTTTCCAACACCAACTACCGACTTGGTCATGATGTGTTTACCATTAACAATAGCCTTGTTGTACAGAAAACCCAAATCAAACACAGATAGTGACATGTTAACGACCTCCTGATGGAATTATGCACTCAAAAAAGTGTAACACCTTAATTGCTCTCTGCCCACAGAAGATATTCAGTTTTCAAAGGGCTAGAACCCATTTTAGATCATGCCACCTAAGGCATCCTTGAGCATTACTGCCAACCAGCGTAAGAAAGCAAAGAAGGTAGGCAACATAGAGATGAATATATAAGAATACCCCACCCTTTTCAGCCTATCCCATCCAAGCTCCTTATTGCGGCCTGTAGCCATCAGTACGCATGCTGTTAATGCATAGAACCATAGTATAGGTTCTGCAACTGCTGTAAACACATCTATAATCTGCATAAATCCTTGCCTAATCTTGTCTCCACTTGATATGGTAGGTGCCGCTGCCAACACTGAGCTGGCAAATTTCATAGAATAAGTGGAGATTAGAATGGAGCTTACCAGCTTTGAGCTCTTCTGTATGAATTCCTGCCTGTTTTCCTCTACCTCCCCGGACCAACGACTAGTGGCCCTTTCATACACAATTTTGTTGCCACATCGGACGACTAAGCTGTCCATCTCTCTGCTTCCTCCTTTTTGCACACCCCCGGATGCACCCCTGCGGCAAAGATAAAACCCGTATGGAGACTCGAACATGTCATCCCTTGAGCTGCTAGGAGTTGGACTGGCTAGGGCTGTCGTCATTAAAAGACGACTCCTCATCAGGTGATGTCTTGATGATGCTTCTGTCTGATTTTATTGGCTCCCCTGCCCGTCCCATTACTAAGATATGAGGAATCAAGCCTCGGCAATCCAGAAAAAATTAAGGAAGGAGGCGAGGTCGATGCTTAAAGGCCCTAAAAGTGTACCCGAAAAGATGTTGCTAACCAGTTTGATTGGGCTGATTATAGTCCAGTTGTTGAAGGTGGTATCCTTATGTTTATGACTAGCTGCCTAATACTACTAGCTGCCGTTATGGTGTATTATGTGATGGAGGAGGAGTAGGTATGTTCAAGACTTTAGGTGCAGTACCGTCCATATTTCTACTGTCTTGTCAAGTGGTTCTAGTCCTGGGCATATCATATAGCGAAGGTATGTTTAAGGCCTTCCTTACTGCTTTATGTTGTGTGACCATACACTTCCTAATGAAGATGGTGGGATTTTATCGCTGAACCTTAACTCCAATATTATTGTTAGATGCTAACAGGAGGTGGAGTAAATGGCTCACACATTTGTCAAGAATGTAAATGCATATGTAGAAGCGGCTGAGGGTTATAAGGCTGATTCTATCAAGGTAGAGTTGAATGAGTCTACTTTTGAGGTGATAGCGTACCCTGTAGATGTTGCTGGGGCAAGGGTAGCTGGAGCTGCTAACTTGGTTGAAAAAACCTTGACCGGACTTAGCCCAGCCATTGTGTATTATGAGGAAATTATACATCAGCTAGAACAAGGTGACGTTATCCGCAACGTGTAGCCGCTTGAAGTGAGGACTTTGTCCTCACTTCTTTATGTTTTTATATGTTAATTTAAAATTAAAAATGTTTAAAAAGTCTTTTTACATATTTATATGACTTGTAAGCTAAGGGAGGGGATTTTGAGCTCCCTCCTTTTATTATGCTTGACAAGGACCACAAGGAGGTAACGCCAGTGATAAAAACATATGAAGGAATAAATCCCAGTCAACTATATATGAATGCTTTGACTGATCTGGTTAGGTCTGGCAGAGAGGTTGGACCTAGAGGCAAGGGCACCAAAGAATTACGACCTGTTATATTTGGGTTTCATGACCCAAATAGTAGGGTCACATTCCTAAAGGGTAGGTTGATCAACCCGTTCTTTCAATTGGCTGAAGCTTTATGGATCATTGCAGGACGTAGTGACGTTGATTGGTTAACTGACTATAATGCCAATATGGCAGAGTTTTCCGACGATGGAGTATACTTCAATGCCCCCTATGGTGAGCGTTTGCGCTTCTGGGGCAAGAATGACGCCAGTGGGTATATTCATAATCCAATCGACCAGCTGCGAGATGCCTTTTTAAAATTAAAGGCCGACCCCGACACTAGGCAAGCGTATGTATCAATATATAATCCAAGGTTTGATAATGTAGAGGTACAAACCAAGGACCGTCCATGTAACCTGGGTATAGACTTCAAAATCAGGGATGGAAAACTGGACGGAATGGTATTCAACAGGTCTAACGACTTACATTGGGGTACTTTTGGTGCCAACCTGTGCCAATTTTCCACTATTTTGGAGCTTATGGCTTCTTGGTTGGGTGTGGAGGTAGGCAGCTACTATCAAAACACTGATTCCCTGCACATATACACTGACAGCTATGGGCACAAGATAACAGAGTCGGTACTCAAGCACTACGACATGGAAGAGCAGTTTTATCCTATAGTAAGCCATTTCCAGTTTAAAGACGAGCCACGTATCAACTCCTCTTTTGATGGATGGCATTATCAGGTGAGTTACTATTTTAATACTCTTGATGAAGCTGTCAGAGGAGACCATCAGATGTATGAGTTAAACACTGTGTTTAGCTCTGTGCTGGGGAGCATCGGTAGGAAAGTCACAGACCCGTACCTTAAAATGACTATTTACTCTATGATTGCATACCAGTCCCATAAGAGGGGTAAGAATGATTTCACTATACATGCTCTGCGGCACATTCCTGATGGGGAGTGGAAAGTGTCCATGTTGAGGATGCTATCTAAGAAGCTGCTGCACCTTGAAAGCGAAGGGCCAAACACACAGTTTGAGGTGAGAAGTCAGTTCAGATCACTGTATCAACACCTTGGGGACGATATTATTGATTATATCGAACGAAAGGGTGAATAGCGATGGCTCAAGCTACAGTAAACACTACAGTCAAGATAGATGTAGGGCCTGATGGTATAAGGTTTACTCTTGAGGGTCTAGATGCAGACCTATGTAACCTTATACAAAAGGCTATGAACTACGAGGTTATTACAAATGAATATAGGACATTTGACACTAACGACCTGATATTACGCTCTGTGAAGGAGATAGGCTTTGTGGACAGGCCCATACCCCCTGATCCAGTGGGCCCTCCTGATCCAACACAGCCTTAAAAGCAAAGGAGCAGGAAGTATCATTTGACTTTTTTAAGAGGAAGGGGCGAACCCTTCCTCTTATTCTATTTTATGGAGGTGAGGAAATGAAAGCGAAGCCATATATTCAAGGGGACTTAGTGCTAGCTGTAGACTTTGATGGAACCATAACTACTAGTCCTGACATGGGGCATGAGATGTATCCTCAGCCAGATGCTATCAGGGTCATAGAGAAATTGCACATGGATGGAGTAAGGCTGCAATTGTGGACTTGCAGAACAGGAAAAGCCTTAGAAGAGGCTAAAAGTTTCCTGGAGGACCACTGTGTTCTACACTGCTTTGAGACCATCAATGACCATTTGCCAGAGATAGTACTTATGTACAAGGAACCAGCACGTAAGTTGGGTGCTGACTTCTACATTGATGACAAGAACTTAGGCACTACTATCAACTGGAGGGAAATTGAAACATTCATTTATGGGGAGGTGCTGGAATGATTTATGTTGCAGAGGTTGGGGACACAGTAGTGTATAAGGGAGAGAAATATGAAGTGGTGAAAGTTAGTACGAGGGAAAGGCCCTTATCCCATATATCACAGGATTTTACTGCTTCTTCTTCAAGTGGTTTTAAACTTGAGTTACTAGGAAGCTTGTCTTATCAATTAGATAATGGTCTTTGGATAACAGCTTTTGAGGCAAGCCCCTACCCAGATAAGGGACAGGTGCCTCAAATCATGCCGTGGCTGGAGGACCTAGAACCCCTGCCTGATAACAGCACATTATTGCCTGCTATGATGCTGCTAGGGTCGGTACAATATGACAAGGAGAAGTTTTATGGCTCTTCTTGGAAAGGAAAAGGTGAATACCGAGGCATCATGTCCAATATTGACAGAAAATATGACAGGCTGGACAATATGACTCAACAGGAGTTGGAAGGTAAGATTCCAACTCTGAAAGAACTAGAAGAAAAGCTAGCAAGCGGCGAGATTGATGAGGATCAGATAGGGGAAAGCAAGATTGATGCCATTGCAGACTTCACCAATTATGGATTGTTGTATTTTGCCTATGTAAGGGTCACGTACCCTAATCTTTTCAAGGTGTGGGTGAGCAAGAACGTACCAAAATACTTACAGCATCGAATTCCTTTCATATAAACAATTTATATTTTGTATATGAAAACCGCCTTCCATGCACGGGTTGGAGAGGAAATTTTGGAAGGCGGTTTTATTAAGGCAAGAAGGGTCGCAAGGGAGCAGCGGACTAGAGGTGCAGTACCTCAGATTCGCACAGTCACCGAGCCAAGAACTCTTTTATGACATACAACCACAATAATAAGGAGTGTTAAAAATGAACAAACAGGAAGCTATCAAAGCAGCTGCACAAAAAACAGGACTGACTCAGGTGGATACGGCTAAAACCCTCTCCGCTCTGGAGGAAGTTATTTATGAGACCTTGGCTAAGGGAGAGCGTATCCAGCTTACAGGTCTGGTGACATTTGCTCCAGTAGCACGCGCAGCTCGTAAAGGCTTTGACCCTACTAAAGGGGTACCAATGGATATTCCTCCTACAGTTGGGGTATCTACTAAGGCTGGTCAAAAGACCAAGCAGGCTGTAGAAGGCCTCAAATTTGAGGATGTAAAAAAGGGCGAATAACACATTGACACGGCGGCGACAGGACCCTTAAGACGGGTTGCCTTGCCAAGAACCACCTATCGGGGAGTGATCCTTGGGATAGGTGGTTTTTTATTGTCTGCTATTTTATGTAAGGGAAAAGATGCCCAAGAAGACTTTGTTTTTCTTAGTTGAAAGGAGGAGTTGTATGGATACACCTTGCAGTAGTTGCAGATTGCACCTCACGTGTCAGAATGTGTTGCAAATGGGTGTTGGTAAGAAGAGTGCCCGTGTCCTAATTGTACAAGAAAACCCATTTGAAAGTGAGAGCAAGAGAAACACATACATGGGTGGTAAAGCAGGTAAGATGCTGAAATTGGCCCTATCTGAGGTTGGTATAGACCCAGATGATGTGTATTACACAGCGGTCACTAAGTGCACTACCCCAGATGATCGCATGCCTTTAAAGGACGAGGTTCAGGCATGTCAGGACTACCTATTTGCTGAGATAGAGGTCATTAATCCAGACATTATAGTACCTACAGGAAATATGTCATTGTGGGCCTTAACTGGTAAGACAGGGATTACCAAGCAGCGAGGACGATTGATAGAAGTAGATGGTAGGAAATACTTCCCAATCATACATCCAAATCTGGTCCTTAAGCAGCCAAAGTACCTAAACAACTTCTCTAAAGACATTATTAATCTGGAGGCCATACTTTCAGGCCAAACCCCTCCAGATGTAGTCACCTTTAATAGGGAAAGGGAGTATTTGGAAACCTATGACTCAGCAGTAAAAGAGCTGGAGAGACTAATAAACTTACCTGCTGGTAGTAAGATTGTGCTTGACTTAGAAACCACAAAAACTAACCCCTTTATTGATAAGGTGTCCATGTCGGATCGCAACAGGAACCTGCATCCTAGCAGTGAACAGGTTAAAATATCGGCTATAGGATTTTCTGACAGGCCGGGATATGGTAATGCTTTGCCTCTGTATCATAGGGAATCACCTTTCATGGGTTGGCAGTTAGGTACGCTGATAAAGTTGATCAGGATGCTTTTGAGGCGTACTGACATCGAATTTGCAGCGCATAATGCTAAATTTGAACTCAAATGGCTTCGTAGACAGCTGGACATTTATGTAGAAAACATGGCATGGGACACTATGCTAATGCACTATTTAGCTGTGACCGAAGAGAAGGGTACCCATGGATTGAAAGAGCTGGCATGGCTGGAAACAGATATGGGTGGATACGACGATGCCATGGACCCTTACATGCCTAAGGGTGAGGATGAGGGTAACTACGACTTAATACCGTGGGATATATTAAAGGTATATCTAGCGGATGACTGCGATGTTACCCAAAGACTGTTGGTAAAGTATTTACCGCTCATACAGGAAGACCCAGAGAAGTTATGGCTATGGGAAAATCTTATACTCCCTGCTCAGGAAACTTTGCATGAAATAGAGTGCGATGGCATAAAGGTAGACCTGAAGTGGCTGGAGTTCCTGTGTGAAGCATACCCTAAAGAAATAGAACGGCTTAATGGAAAGCTCCACCAGTTCCCTGAGGTGCTTGAGATGGAACGGGAATGGAAGGCCATGTGGGACGAAAGGTGCATTATAGGTCTCACTAAGAAGGCTGATCGGACAGACCAAGAGCAGTGGAAGTTTGAAAAATACAAAAAGTATGACCCTTCTAAGGGTGGGACCACGTTCAACTTTGGGTCTAGGCAACAGTTAGCTGAGCTGCTATTTAACCGTCTTGAGCTGTCTACTCCTATTTTAACAGACAAGGGTGAGGAGCATGTTAGGCAGGGGGGTATGCCTACCCATGAACACTATAGCACTAACGATGAATCTTTGAAACTGCTAGCAGACCAGCACCCTATAGCAGCCATGTTGCAGGAGTTTCGTAAGGTAAACCACCTGAACAATAACTTTGTTACTGGCTTGAGGTCTATGTTGGATTCTGATGGTATAGTACATCCAAATTACAATATTCATGGCACCGTAACGGGACGATTGAGTAGTGATGAGCCAAATGCTCAGCAGTTCCCACGTCATACACCTCTTACCAGCTTAGATAATCTTCTGCTGTTCCAATACTGGCATGAGATCAAGGACTTATTTGTGTCTAGGTTTGGGGATGAGGGGGTAATAGTGCAGTTTGACTATTCCCAGCTTGAGGTTCGTATCTTGGCTGTATTCTCTCAAGACCCTGCCCTCATTGAGCTCTATCGTTCTGGGGTGGATATGCATAAAGCAACAGCTGCATCTGCTTTTGGCATAGAATTGGATGAGGTTACAAAAGATCAACGTACAGCAGCTAAGAAGATTGTATTTGGTATCGTATACCAAGAGTCTGCTAAGGGCCTGTCTGAGGACCTTCGTGCAGAGGGTATCGACATGTCGGTTGCAGAATGTGAACGGTTTATAGCCAATTACTTCTCTAGGTTCCCTAAAGTAGAGAAGTGGATTAAGGATATTAAGCGCTTTGCTAAGAGGAACAAGTTTGTTAAGACCCTCACCAATCGCATACGTAACCTACCAGGACTAGACTCCACGGATCGTTCTATAGCCTCTGAGGCTGAGCGTCAGGCTGTAAATGCCCCTATACAGTCTACAGGTTCCGACTGCACCATGATGTCCCTTATCACCATCAATAGATGGTTGAAGGAAAACAACATGCGTAGTAGAATTTGTATAACAGTCCATGACTCCATAGTACTGGACTGTCCTAAGGATGAAGCCATCGTTGTGGCTAAGAAGGTTAAGCACATCATGGAGAATCTGGCTCAGTACAATGAGTTCTACAAATTCTTGGGTGACGTGCCTATAGTTTCTGAAATGGAAATCGGGTACAGTTATGGAAATGCCTTTGAGTGCACAGTGGAAGACTTAGAGGAGCAAGGAGTAGACGGATTTATTCAAGAACAGCTAGAGAAGAAAAAACAGAAGGAGGCTTCTTTCTTCCAAGAGGCCGAGAAAAAGGGGATCAAAATCCCTTCCTATGTTCATGGATATTGGAAAGGAGTGGCATGAGTGGATATATCGCAATCCCAATTGATACAGTCATTTCTGGACCAATCTTCACAATATACAGGGCAAACTGTCGCCATACGAATAGGGATTCTCAAGGACGAGTGGTACTGTCGGTTTAAGACAGAGATGCCTGTAGAAGTTCAGGAGAGTCTATATTCAGCAGTACACAAGAAGTGAAAATACCATAAAAGTAGGGCTACCCCTGGGTAGCCTTATTTGCTGTTTTGGAAACCGTCCTCAAAGGACCCCTATGTCCGATGTGGGAAACGTCCTTGATCGAGTCTTGCAAGCCATGACAAAATTGGTGATGTCAAGAACGACCCGGACTTGATTCGACCAGTAGTAGAGGATTTAGATTGTAGATTGAAAGCCTCATCACAGAGCTCTAACTAGATAAGCGTACATATGATCTCTACTTTAGGTTTGACTGTCATCTTTCTGGGGAAAAAGAATAAAACTCAATCAACAACATTTTTGGAGGTGTCTGCATGTCTTCTATGTTCGGTAATAAGAAGACTTATGTCATGGTTAACAAGGTAACAGGAGCCCGTATACAGTGTACTGAAAAATATTTGCCCTACTGGCTGAGTAAGGGGTTTGAGGTAGAAGAGATATTAAATGCAACTGCTGAGGATAAGAAGGATGAATAATGGTTATGTACCAAAATTTGAGTCTGTTGATTGGGTAGCTTTGGCTCGATCAATGGGCATACATCTAGCATCAGGAGAGCCTTTACAACTAAGTTTGATAAGCACTGATGAAAGGCAAGCCCTAGCTGAGCATTTATTAAATCTACTGACGTCCAACCCTAAGCTGCCCAAGGGATATGCTTCAGACTACTTAGATGATATGATTTTGGAAGGCAGGATAACTTCATTAGACAAGGCATGGGTTAAATTCCTCTTAAACAAGCTACGTATTCAGTAGCTTGTTTTTTTTTTGCATACATAACATAGGTCACAGGTGAGGAAAAACCCACCTGTGATTTTTTATGCTCAAAGGTCTGAGGAGGTGAATGCGGTGAAGATATCAGTAAATGACCTCATAAAAGTGCTGGAATCCAAAAGCCATAAGGTGAGCCACTTGGAAATAGGATTTGTACAAGTTGGGCAAGAGACAAAGTTAGCTTTATATGTAGATACTCCCTCTCAGCTGCATGAAAGAATACTAAACAAATTTATGACTTCAGGGCCTTAAGGAGTGGAGATTGCCCGACCGATTTTATTTAATGCGAATGGGCATTCAACCGCCCATTTTTATACCATTTAGGGCATTAAAGGACAGCAGTTCCGCTTTTAGCCCACTAGGAGGACATAGAGATGGCAAAATTGGACATTAGCAAGTTAGCAGCTAGACTGGGTGAGCTCAATAGCTCTTCTGGAGGCACAGGAGAAGGCACAGGAGTAAAGTTCGCCGATGTCAATGATGGGCGTAACCAGTATAGGTTGCTTCCTGGTAAGGAAGACCCTACGGACTTCTTCAGGGAGGCTTGGGTCCACTATGGAGTAGGTAAGAATGGTAGCAGCAAAGGCTCTTTTGCTGTCTGCCCTACCACTTTGAATGAAAAGGCCTACTGTCCAGAGTGTGCTTTGTCTAAGGAATTTAAGGGCATGTCCAAGAAAAAGGATGACAAAATGGACAAAGAGGCCCGTCAGCACTACCGCAGAAAGAGAGTATACTACAATGTAGTGGATCGCGCGGTGGATTTGAACAACTATGAGCAACGTGAGGTTGATGGGGAGCTAGTATGGTACAACATCGAGGACGACAAAAAAGAGTCCCCTGTTCATGTGTTGGCTACTGGTATTGGGCTGTATAAGGATATCTTGGGCCTCATTGTTGACCCAGAGTATGGGGAAGTTATGCTAGACCCTAAAGAGGGTCTAGACATTATCGTCACAAAAACAGGCACGGGACAATTCGGTACTAAGTACGAGGTGAAAGCAGCCCGTAAAGAAAGCTCTGTTGGGCTAGAAGAGTGGGAAGATGCCTTGAATGACTTGGATGCCTTGGTAGTGCCTAAAACTGCCAAAGAGATGGAAGACCTGATGGAGGGCAATGAGTCGGGTAACAGCAGTGATGTCGACGATGATGACGAGGAAGAGGAAGAAAAGACTACACCTACTAAAAAGAACAAGGCCTCTACCAAGACTAATGCTCGTAAGCCTGAGCCGGAAGACGAGGAAGATGAGGACGAAGATGGCTCTAGTGATGGGGAAGATGAGGACGACCTGCAAGACGATATCCAAGCTGCCATCGCACGCAGGAAACAGCAACGCAACAAGTAAATATGTCCAATGAATAGGGGAGATATCTCCCCTATTTTTATTATAAAAATCTATAGGAGGGTAATAGATGAAGATATACCCAACCCATGAGTTTGCCTATGAATTATCATTGATACAATCGGATGTTGTGCGTGAGTTGGTTGTTAAGGCCCTACGTAAAGTGCCTGCATATTTCTGGGTAGTGCCTGCATCTAGCAGTGGAGGCTACCATTCAAGATTAAGTTTGGGTATAGGGGGTTTAATGAGGCATGTAAAAGGGGTATTTTCAGTGTCCGAAATCCTCTTAGGTCACCCTACCATGTGGACGTTTCAGGATATCACCAAGGATTATATACGTGGAGCATTACTACTGCACGATGGGCTTAAGCAGGGGTTAGAGGAGGTCCCCACCCATACCGTGCATGAACACCCTATGTTGCCTAGACAACATCTAAGGCCTGATGACCTAACAGATGAGGAGAAATTCCACTGGAACATCATATGTCAGCTTATAGAGTCTCATTCAGGTCCATGGAATACGGATGCTAAAGGGACAAGTGAAATAGTGTTGCCAGTGCCCATAACGGATGCTCAGAAATTTGTCCACTTGTGTGACTACCTAGGCAGTAGGAAAGAAATAGAGGTAGATGTGTTCATCAGAAGTCACCAAGCAGGGTATAAAAAACCTGACCCTGAGCCTGCTACAGAGAGCCAGCTGACCTTCATAGCTAATTTATATAAGAAAGCCCAGGATAAGAAAAAGGATGTCAGTGCTTTTCAGGGTATCACCCTAAAGGATAATGACAAGGTGATGATATCTAAAAGGGAAGCATCTGACCTGATAAACCAGCTAAAGGAGTTAACTAGCTGATACAAAAGGGACCATTTCGGTCTCTTTTCTTTTTTATTGACAAAGGAGTGTGAGGAATGGGAATGACAGCACCATCTAAATGGACAGAGGCCCACATCATCATGTTAGAAGATTCTTTACAAAACGGCACTGAGGTAGACACCCATGCTCTGTCTTTAGAATTAGGCCTAAAGGTTTCTACAGTGAAGTCCCACATCAGAAAATTTTGTAGGAAGCATGACTGCAAGGCCATAGGCATGGAGTCAGCAGAGGGGGTAACAATCTTAGTACCCAAAAAGAAAGAGCCGGAAAAGGAATCAAAACCTTTTTATTCACCAGTCCTATATGGAAGGACAGAAGATAGGTCAAGGAAGCGCATGCATTGTTTGTTGGGCTATGAAGACGGGACAATATGGCTGGTGGTAGATGCAGCAACCATACAAGAGGCTAAGAAGGCCATCAACACCCACTATAGTCATCTTAATGCCAAGGTAATAAAGACGCTTACACCAGAGGAGTTCATGAAGCAAGTAGTAAAAAACAGAAGGATGTTAACACCTAACATAGGTAACCAATAGGAGGAAGTAAAATGTCAATGACACTGATTGTGGATGGTAACAATATTGCTTATAGGTCATTTCATACTCCCCAAGGGGAGTTGACCACCAAGGCAGGTGAACCTACAGGGGTCATGCTGGGGGTTATTAACTCTCTTAGAACATACCTAGAAAAATTCCCAGAGGCGACCCGGATGGTAATAGTCTTCGATGGTGGCAAGGCTCAGTGGAGAAAAGACATTTATCCAGAGTATAAGGCCAATCGTTCATATGGGGATGACCCAGAAGAAAAGGCCAAGTTTGATGGGTTGTTCAAGCAGATAGACCTGTTGCATGAAAACCTACCCCTGCTGGGTGTACACAGCATAAAGGTAAAAGGATGGGAAGCGGATGACATTATCAGCATGCTATCGGAATCCATTACTAAAAATGGGGGAGGTGAGAACTATGCGATGGTTGTTACAACAGATAAAGATATGTTGCAGCTGATCAATAAAAGTGTATCTGTATATCGTCCTGGTAAGGATGTTATTGTAAGCCCTCTAAACTTCTATGAGCAAACGGGGGTCACACAAGAGGCCTATATTGGTTATCGTGCACTGGTGGGTGATACCTCTGATAACATCTTCGGTGTGCAGGGTATAGGGGAGAAGACTGCCAAGAACCTCATGGACCAGTATGGAAACATTGATAATGTACTAGGTGCCAAAGGTGATGATAAGGCTAAGCTACTAAAATCTAAGCGCACGGCTAGGATTTTTGAGCCAGAAGGCCTTAATAGGTTGGGTATCAACAACAAGATCATGAATTTCAAGTACGTTCCCTACGATCAGGAAGTAGAGGACTTGGTACACAAGGCCTTGGGCATATACATGGGACCTGAGGAAGAAGCCCCATTGGACCCTGCTTTTGATACCAAAGCATTTAGGGCCTTCTGCATGCGATGGCAGTTCCTGAGCATTCTTACCAACTACATGCCTTTTGTTACTCCATTCTTTGGGCTAGGGGATGAGGAGTAATGACCAGCTTTACCTTATCCTTGATAGGGATAGTATTAATAGCCTGTGCATCACCAGGATGCACCTTTAGGAGCTTTGTGCGCATAGTTCTAGGGATGTGGCTAATAAGCCTAGCTTGGTCATGACCACCTTTATCAACAACGATGAGGATGCAGGCATTGCCTACAGCTACAATGATGATTTTTCAGTGGTGCGAGTTATAAAAAGGACTAAAAAAGTCCACACCTGCGCCATGTGTGAAGAGAAGATAGCTGTAGGCAGTGGCTGTAACTACACTGTCGGTAAGTCTGTAGGGCAGTTTTTCTACTATCACTCACATATGGGTTGCAGAGTACAACTTTAATATTACTAGGAGGGTTCTTGTTTATGGAGAATTTTATCAAACGTAGCTTTTATTTGTTTGAGTGTATCGGAAGCACCACTTCCCGCACAGCTAAGGAGGAGTTTTTGCAGCAGGGTAAAGGTATCAGAGAGTTTAAGACCCTTTTGGAACGGTGTTATAACACCTATATCCTCTTTTATGTGAAGAAGGACCCCAAGGTTACCCCACAAGGCACAGGAGAGCCTAGCATGGACCGTTTTGGAGACTTCCTGGTCCTTACAAACCAGCTTAACAAGCGTGAAATTACAGGTAATGAGGCCTTAGCTGCCGTAGAGGCATTTTTCCGGCAGTGTACCCCAGAAGAGTATAAGTGGTACCTCAAGGTTCTACAAAAAGACCTTAAGATTGGTATCACAGAAAAGACCATCAATAGTGTATTTGGCAAAGGATTTATTCCATCCTTTACTTGCATGCTAGCAGAAAGTTTAAAGCCTGGAAAATACCCCAAGCGGTTTGCATACCAACGTAAGATGGATGGATACAGATACTGTGCCTTTAAATACTCCAAAGACCACATTGAATCTAAGTCTCGTAATGGTAAGGCCATCGCCGGATATGATGGAGTAGAGGCCGACTTAGCATTATTACCTGATGGGTATATGTATGATGGTGAAATTATGGACCGAGATGGTACATTCAACAGTACCCAAAAGAGTGCCTTTAAGAAAACGGCAGGCAAGGATGGGATACTGCATATCTTTGATATGGTCAGCATCGAGGAGTTTGAAACAGGTAACTTTGTTACTCCCTACTGGAAGCGTCTAGAGATGCTGGAGTCAATCCGTGACTTGATCGAGGCCTCTGCTAGTCTATCCCTAACACCATATGAGGTGTATACGGGGCAAAATAAAGAGGCAGAGGAGTTCATTACTGCCAAGCATAACGAATATGTAATTGAGGGATATGAAGGCCTCATGGTCAAGGATTTAGATGCGGTATACAAGCTGGATAAAGGTCGGGCTATTCAGAAGGTGAAGAAGTTTTTTACCCTGGACCTAACGGTAGTGGGGGTAGAAGAGGGTAAAGAAGGTACCCAGATAGAGGGCACGTTGGGGGCTCTCATCGTAGAGTTATCGGATAAAGATATCCTAGAGCAGCTGCCAGAAGGTCAACCCTATGTAAAGGGTGGCACATTCTTGGTTAACGTAGGTAGTGGATTCAAGATATTGGCCCACCATGAGTATAACAGAGATGTATTATGGGGACGTAAGGGAGACCTTATAAACCGGACTATTGAAATTAAGTGTTTTGGAAGTACCCTGAATGATGATGGTGGACACTCCCTAAGATTTCCTATCTTTAAGAGGTTCCGTGACGATAAATAAAGCATGACGGCCCATGCCGTCATTGCTTCTATACTAGGGGGATGACGGCATGAAAAAATTTATGGAAGAATTGGAAAAGGCTAGGCAAGAAATGTCCATGTCTATGTACATGGATGATGCGGAAAACACTCAGTCGGATGTATACAAGAAGTTTTTGGCTATGAGGCAGCATTACACAACTCTTATAGGCAAAAAAGCCTTATATAAAACGGGGAGAAGTGAAGCTAGGGTGGTGACCATAGAGGAGGTTTTTCCTTGCTATATACGAGTATCCTACAACTACTATGGCAGGGACTACTCTGGCAAGCTGAGTACCTGTATATTGTTTGGGTCCTTGATAAGTCAGGATGACTGGCTGGAGGTCAAATGAAAAAGCTAAAGAAGCTGGACCCCCCTACTCACTTAGAACCCACATACCTATATCATAAGTATGAGCCTTTAAGGAGAAATCTTTTCAATAAATTTAAAGGGAAGATGCCCTCCTCTGCTGACAAAGAGGAGTTATCATCTGTAATAGATGAGATGTTTGTACAATTGGTATCCGAGTTCGATCCTAACAGAGGGGTGGACTTCCCTTATTATATAAAAAATATGTTGAATCTGAGAGTGTGGCACCACATTGACAAGTATGTAAAAAATGCCAGTAGAGAGTCCTATGAGGAAGAGTTTGTAATTGAAGACCACTCCTATCAGGAGATATTTGATAGGGTGGTAGACCTACATTCCATAGACCCTGACATAGAGCTGGGTGAAAAGCACCGCAGGCTGATGATAGGGGCTTTAATATATAAAAAGACTTTAAAGGAGCTAGCTGAGGAAGAGGGTGTGCCTGTAGACAGATTGCACGCTAGGTTATATTTCCTACTGAAAAAGCTTAAGGAAGTACATGAAAAGCATAAAGACCAGTATGGAGAGGACCTGTATTGATGGAGAGTCGTATCAGGGGAGTAGATGTGACCTTCCAAGACGAAAAGTATGTAATTTATAATGTGCCTCATGAGTTAGTAACTTTGCACACCAGCTATAACATTTCTTGTACTCCTGAGGTGGAGGATAGGTTGCAGTTGATGTATATATGGATGTTGAAAAACAATATAACCTGCATGGAGTGGGACGATGGCAGATACAAGGAGGTAGAAAATGGACCCAACAAGTTTTAATAAAAGAAAGCAGCAAGAAGCCTTGGAGACTAGAAAGGCCGAAATTGTGGCTGCTGTGGCTAGGTTTGAGGCGAAAGGTAAAGGGCTTCCAGCACAAATTTCCCCGATTCAAGCTATGGACTTTGTAGAAGAAGCGATAGGAGTGTGTGGTGGGGAAAAGAAGGTTCAGTTTCTAGATGTGAGCCGAACCTTTATAAAAGTCTTCACCAGAGTGCCTATGACTGCCAACCTGTTCCAGTTTCTGCCTGAAGCTGATGATAACCCAAGGTTTCATAAAGTGATGTCCAAGATTCTTATATCTCAAGGCTTTGTGCAAGAAATAAGGTGGCTGCCACATACAGAAGGGGCTGTACTTTTGGTACTATTAACAGAATAGGACATAAACCACCCACAGGAGACTGTGGGTTATTTTATAGGAGGGATACACTAGTGAAGAAGTGCCCGGATTGTGGGTTTGAAAGGCCGCTAGAGGATTTTTATAAAAATAGAGGCACAAAGGATGGTAGAGGTCACTACTGCAAAGATCATGCTGCTATTAGGTCCAAGCAGTCCTACATGACCAAGGGTAAACGCACAGAGAAGCCAAGAAAAAAGCTTAACCATAATAAGGCCATCAGGGCTAAGCTCAATGCTAATGCTAACAGGTGGAGAAAAAAGACGCTGGGACTGGAAACATGCCTAGCGTTACGAATCGAGGTAAGCAAGATCAAGATAAAGGATGTCCAAGTAGTAGGAGAGGGAAAGGTTATGATAACCTATGAGGAGGTAACTGGTCAATGATAGAAATGATAGGAGTGCCTGGGGCAGGTAAGTCTTCCTTAGCTAAGCTTATGTCAGTCAGAGACAACATACCCCTGCTTTGTGAGCCTGTGATATCAAACCCTTATCTGGAAAGCTATTATAAGGACCCAGCTGCTTATGCATTTAAGATGCAGGTATTTTTACTGCATTCTATGTTTGAACATACCCTAAAGGCTAAGGGACAAAGGTGTGTCATGGACGCCTCCATGAATGTGAATGATATATTTGTAGAGGTGCAGCACAACACAGGTATAATGTCCACTAGGGATTACAAGGTTTATAGGGGGTTGTCAGAGTCCCTAAGAAAACTAGTAACACCTCCAGAGATAGTAGTGTATCTGAGATGCAGCCCAGAGACTGCTGTGAAAAGAATACACACGCGAGGACGAAGTTCAGAGCTAGAGGTACCATTTCAGTACTGGTGTGATCTAAATGACACCTATGACTACTGGTATGAGCTTTACACGTCTAGCAAAAAGATGTGCTTAGAAGTGGACAATTTGGATTTTATTTCTGATACCAGCGAGGAGGATTATGCACTAGACTGCATATTTGAGTATCTGGAGACATGAATCCGTTTATGTGGAGCCTTTGGGACAACCAAAGGCTTTTATTTTTAGATGAAGGTAGATTATTCTGCTTACCAGAAAGCCATTTGACTTCCTCAGGAGAATCATTCAAAATAGAGGGAGACTCAGTTCTGGCTTTAAGCCAAGAGGAAAATCATATTGAGACACAAAGGAGAGATATGAGATGAGATTTGAAACTGGTATTTCCGAGAATAATTTGAAACATTGGGGCATGGTAGAAGTGCTGAAGGAGTTTGTGCAGAACGTAGTGTATGCTAAGACCATTCTCAAGAATGAAATACATATTTCCCACGATGGAACCTATGCATTTCTCAGTAATACTCCTAGCGGATTCACTAGAGGCAAGTTACTGATTGGAGAGTCTGAACAGGCTGATGTGGCTGGTGCTCCAGGACAATATGGGGAGGGTATGAAAGCTGCTATGGCTGTGGCTAGGCGTTGTGGCAAGACCGTGACAGTGCGAACCAATGGATTTACAGTAAAGCCAGAACTGGAACCTAGCTCTATAGACCCTGAGGTTAATGCTCTGGTCTTCTATATAGAGGACCATGACTTTAATACAGGGACAGAGTTTATCGTAGAGTGTGACTTAGAGGACTTAGAGGAGGCCAAAACCTATTTTGCTGTGCTGAACGGCATAAGCGAAGCACTGGTTTCCAGCGACAACATATTAGCAGACCATGAGGATTGCTTATATGTAAATGGAGTACTGGTGTCCAAGATGGACAGTGTATTTGGGTATAATTTCACCACACCCGAGCTAATGAATAGAGATAGAACCAGCATAAATGTGAGCAGAGCCAAAATTGAGGTCAGAGAATTATTATTAGGTCTTAAGTCACAGTCCAAGATTGAAACCATACTAAAACGGATAGCCTACACCAATGATTCCATAGAGTCTCAACTGGAAATGGGTGGATGGAGCCCTTCCAGTATGGCAGTCTGGATGCAGGCAGGGGAGAAAGTATTTGGTAAGAAGGTGGCTATGGCATCTGGTACCGATTCTGACACCAAGGCTAGATACCACAAATTTACCCTGTTGGCTGATGTGCCTTATGGGTGGAAGTGGTTTTTCTCTAACGTAATAGGCATAAAGCCTTCTAACCAAATAGAGGAGCTTATAGACCGCCCTAAGAATAAACATGTTAAGACTCAGGCTGATGAGAACAGCAATTTAGGTTGGGCTAAGCGTCTAGTTAAATTATACTACGGGGACTATGGAACTGTACGTATATCTGAAAATGTGGTGGATGAGTTCAATAACCCTTGCAGAGGGCTGTATGAAAGATCGACTGATATCACTTGGCTCAGAAGAGACCTGCTGTCCTCTAAAGAGGACACATTTAAGATACTGTTGCATGAAACCATACATCGTGTTAGTGGAGCCACAGACAACACAGCTGAGTTTACTACTCAGTGGGAGCAAGCTTGCTGGAATATTTTGAATAGAAAAATCATGGACTAGGGGAGAGCAGAGGTGAGGGTAGTATTGACTTACAAGGTTGACAATCGTATTAAGTTAGTACAGCTAACTACTGGTCAGGTTAACTTTCTTGTATACCTAAGGGATTTTGTAGAAAAGTTTAATGTAGATCATCACAATGACTATGCTGGAACGGTTTATCCTAATATTGAAGATTATCAAGACCTGTATAGGGGGAGATTACAGTGACGGACTTGGAAGAACTGAAGGCTAGAGCTTTCAACAGGCTAAAGGCTCCTAAGCAGGATGTGCGACGAGACCTTGTGGAGGTTACAGACACTTTTGTAGTGCTGCCCAAAGAGGAGCTCGAAGCCATATTGGATTCTCTATGCCAGTCTCTATCGGACAGGACAGGCACCTTTTCTGCTGAAGATAAGAAAAATATGTTAGCAGCCTTTAAAAGACTAGAAGGTTAGGGGAGACGGGTAGTGCCTAGTAAAAAGTCGGTGGTAGGTCCAAAGTATGTTCTACGCAGAACTATAAAGGGTTCGTACTCAGACATGGATGCTTACACCTTAGAGCATCTAAGGAAAATTGTAACATCCCTAGTATCGGACGCTAGAAAGGCTGGACAGGGCTCAGTAGACATAACCATAATGATTAAGAGATAGGGGAGGGCACTTTTGCCTCTCCTTTTTTCTTTTTTCTTATTAAAAGGAGGCAAGGACCAGCATGGTTGATTTTGCTCTAGTTGTTATGTGTATAGGGGTGCCTGTAGCTATAATTGCAAATTCTGTATGGAGGGGACGTAAATCGGATTTTTCAATTGATGTCCCTCACATATTGATAGGCATAGGGACATGGCTGATAGGCATGGGGGTAAGTATGGCAATTGCAGCGATTTTCCCATAAGACCATCCCTAAGGTAGCAGTGGGAGAAGGTTTGACATCCTTGAAGGGGTTTGATAAAATTAGGGAAGAGAGTTCAAAAAGGATTTTCTTACCTGAGAGCGTAAAGGAGATGGGTATATGGGATTTACAGTTTCAGACTGGATAGACACCTTATCTGATGATATGATAGACCTGTTGGCAGAAGAGAAGTCGGAAGTATTAGAGATGTTATACCCGTTAAATGAAAACCAATTAAGAGCGGCTACTACCATAGAAGGGCCTACCCAGATTAATGCGGTGGCAGGTAGTGGCAAGACTGCTGTTCTCACTAAGCGCATAGCTTATATGAGAGCCAAGGGTGTCAAGGCCGGTAGCATCTTATGTACCACCTTTACCAAGAAGGCTACAGGTGAAATGAAGGAACGCTTAGGTCAGCTGGTACCAAGCTCGTATATCAATCTTATGACTTTGGGTACTACCCATTCCATAGCTTTCCACATACTGAAAAGGGAATACGAAGCATTAAATCACCCTATGGCACAAGCCTTCAAAAATGATATGCTAATGAACGCTAAGCAGAAAATGTTCATGGAAAACCTTAAGAAAGACATACTGAAGGACATGAATGTGCCTTATGAAGTCAAACAAGAGCTGAATGACATAGCAGCACCTCAATTTATGAAGGCTTTTGGTCTGGCTAAGAATGATAATATAGGACCCCAGGAGTATGAGGCTCTTCATGGAGACAGTGCTAATGATCGGATGCAGGCCTATGTACTGTTTTATAACAGATACGAGGCCAAGAAGTACAAAGAAAGAGTGCTGGATGGGGATGACCTGCTGTTTTTACTGGTAAGACTGTTTCAGGAGCATAAGGACGTCTTGGCGAAGTACCAAAGAAAATTTAAGTACCTGTTGGTAGATGAGGCCCAGGATAATAACAATCTACAGTACCTGCTGATCAAGATGCTTGGATACCCAGAGTACAATGTATTTTTAGTAGGGGATGACGATCAATCCATGTACTCTTTCCGTGGGGCTAAGCCTGAAGAGTTTATAGGGTTCAGAAAGAATTACCAAGGCACTACAATGATTCCTTTGGAATATAATTACCGTAGTACTCCTGGTATACTAAATGCGGCTAACCTGCTAATACATCACAACAAAGACCGCATCCCTAAGAAATTGCGTACCTTGAAAACGGAAGAGGACAAATCTGTACTGTATTCCCATTATGACAGTGAGAATGAAGAGGCTCAGGCTGTCGTAGGGGAAATTAAGAGCTTAGTAGAAGACCAGCAAGCTTATGAACATAAAAGGGTGGCTATATTGTATAGGACAAATGCTCAGTCCAGAGCCTTTGAAGATCAGCTTATCATGTCCGGTATGCCCTATGTTATACATGGGGGTATCTCCTTCTATGAGCGTTCGGAGGTCAAGGACCTAGTAGCCTATCTCAAGCTGGTAACAGACCCCGATGACAATGATGCCTTTGAGCGTGTGTACAACAAACCTAAGAGGTATCTTGGCAAAGCTTTCTTAGCCAAGTCAAGCAGGTTCAGTGAGTCACACTGGGAGTCTATCAATTCCCAAGCCTTCCTTAAGACTCTGACCTATGAAAAACGAGGGGTGGAGGCTTTTAAGGAGCTTATGACTAGCCTTAGAGGATCGGCTGCTGCTGGGGCCACTCCTGAGGAGTTGCTGGACATCATCCTACAAAGCGGATATGAAGCTTTTATCACTGAGGATGAAGAGGCTGAGGAAGACAACAGTCGTATGGAAAATGTGGCCACACTAAAATACGTAACACAGCGTTTTGAGGACCTCAACGTCTTTCTAGATTATATCACTACCATGACTACCACAGCCAAACAGGACATAGATGGAGTGCAGTTAATGACAGTGCATAGATCAAAAGGCTTGGAGTTTGGAGTAGGGTTTGTAGTTGGACTGTCTGAGGGGCTGTTGCCCCATTACAGATCAATTCAGGATGAGGAAGAAGGCACCAGACCTAAGGCTGTTGAGGAGGAAAGAAGGTTAGCCTATGTTGGAGTAACCAGAGCAGAGTCAATCTGCTATGTTTCCAGCATAGCTGCTTTTAACGGCAGACCATCTAAGGCCAGTAGATTCATAAAGGAAATGATGCCTGCTTTAGTGATGGTCAACACCGAAGGTCATGGTGTGGAAGAAGAGTATGGTGAGTTTATAGAGCGCGTTGTAGAGAATGATGACCATCACCTGTTAGGCAGTCTGGGACTTGAAGAGCAGAGACGGGTCAATTCTCTGTATAACCAAAAGATGATGGAATCATTTCGTAGAGAGCGTCGGGAATTAAGAGAGCTTTTAGACCATAAAGATGAATAGGTGGTATAAAAATGTCTGATAGACGTGATTGGCGAAGGATTGATCCCATAAAGTTTATATTGTGCCTGCTTAGTAAAAGTGGGCACAAATGGAGGCATATCCAATGGTCTACTGGGTTTACTTGGATGGATGATTCCTATGAAGCAAAGCAGTGTATCTGCTGCCGCAGGGTCAAGGATGTAAGACAAACCTATTAGGAGGATTAACTATGAGAGTAGCTATAATAGGGTCAAGGTTGATCACAGCCTCAGAGTATGAATTGCTGACAGGGTGGGCAGAAGAGCTAACTTCCAAGGGACATGAAGTGTCTACTGGTGCAGCACCAGGAGCCGATACAGCAGCTATGGATGGTGCCAGTGTAGGAGACGTGACCAAACTTCACGTCTTTCTTCCTTGGAAGAGTTTCAGTGCAGGCAGTATACCGAAAGGGGCTGTGGTCACCGTATATAATTCTAACCTGCATCCCGAGTGGACAGAAAGTGTTAGATTGCATCCCAAGTACTACTATCTTAAAAAGACCGTTAAGCCTCTGCATGCTAGGAATTACGGTATTGTGGCACATCCCAAACCTGTAGATGCGGTGATAGCTTTACCTAGATCGCTAAGTGATTGGGGTGGTACTGGGCAGGGCATGAGGGTAGCGGAACATCTGGGCATAACACTGTACAATCTAAGAGTCACAGGGGTAATAAAAGAAGTGGACAACTGGATACATAACCTATAGGAGAGGGTGAGTGTAATGGGGTTGCTGCAAGAGGGAGATTGGGTACAGTTTAGACTGGATGGTCGGAATTACAAAGGGTGGGTATCGCATATTGATCAGGTTGATGAGTCTTACTGCATAAGGTATTTGGATGAAGGTGCTGTGGATAGAGTGTACAGGTCTATGGGGTCTGTGCATGCCTTAGATGCTTCTCTTCTTAAAGAAGACATCTATGGACTAATGAACTTGGCAGTGGATGTTAATGACAAGGAATGGTTCAAGGAATTAGGGTCCAGGATAACTAAGCTGGAAAGGTTTGCTATGCGAGACCCTTCCAGCAGGGCCTTAGAAAAGCTAAAATCTCACAAAAGAAGGAGTGCACTTGGACATGAGCACCCAAAAAAGCAAAGTAAATATCCTTTCAAATATGATAAAGAGCAGTAAGAAAATGATGGTATTAACAGGGGCTGGTATGTCTACAGCCTCTGGGCTGGCAGATTTTCGGAGCCAAGGCGGCTTGTGGGAAGGCAAAAATCCCCTAGAGATTGCTAGCGTGAAAGCTCTGCAACCTGAACCTCAAGAGACTTGGGCTGAGCGGCAAAAAGAGTTTACGGAATTCTATAGGTGGCGCATACAAGAGGTTCAGAAGCACAAGCCCAACGAAGGTCATGACATTCTAACCAAGTGGCAAAAAGATGGGTATATAAATGTTATGACTACCCAAAACGTAGACGGGTATCATCAGGAGTCTGGTATGTACTCAGTATATGCATTACATGGAAATATAAGGGAAGTCAGGTGCAATACCTGTGGATACAGATATACCGAGGACCACTATCTTATGGCGCGTGTACCTCAATGTGCCTGCCCTGACAGGGGTGTGTTAAGGCCTTGCATAACACTGTTTGGAGAAGACTTGGACCCTAAGGCTTACATAGCATTTAAGTTAGCCTCTAAGTGTGACTTCATACTGGTGTTGGGGTCCTCCTTGAAGGTAAGCCCTGCTAACCAGCTACCTTATGAGGTGCTGTCTAGGGGAGGAAGATATGCCATCATAAACAACGATCCTACAGATCAAGACACCATGGCTGACTTAGTTATCAATGACGACATCATCAAGACCCTAAAAGCTGTAGATGAGGAGTTGTATAAGCTATGAGACATGTAAACTATAATGGTGTCCAGCATTTCTATGCTGAAGATAGAGAAGACTTGGACCCTTTTGTTAAAGAGCTGTGTAAAGCCTTAAACCTTCAATTTCCTAACGAAATAATACAAGATGAGCATCTTATACGGAAAGCCATTGTCGAGACAGTATCTAACATACAGAAGTATAAGGTAGAGCAAAGTTGGATAGAAAACCCAGAATGCATGGGTAGATAGGAAGATAGGCCCACTTAACGGTGGGCCATTTGACTTTTTTGGGAAAGCTTGAGAAAATAGTAGCAGGGACACCCCTCACCTCAAAAGCCTACTGGGTGTTAGGCATATGAATGAGGGCGAAGGAAGAGGGAAAACTATAAGAACACAGAGTAAAAAGGAGATGTGTGGATATGGCAAAAGACTCATTGGGGGATAAGGGTCCAAGAGTACGCAAAGACATACTGGAGAAGGTGGAGGCTTACCACACCAAGCATCGTCAAATGAAGATGCTGGAGAAGGAACTAAAGGCCCTTCGAGAGGAAATAGAGCCATACATGCAGGATAAGAATCTGGCTAGCATATTGGGTGAGGACGGCAGAGGAGTAGCCTTAGAAAACAGAAGAATGCCTTTGCTTACAGCTCAATTTACAACTTATGATATTGATGATCTGGTAATGGTGCTGGACCTTGATGTAGTATCTGAGTGTATAGTTGAAGTGGTGGACAGAAATCTGGTAGAAGCCATGGTAAATCTAGGTAAGGTGCCTAAAGAAATAGAAGAACTAAAGAAATTCAGTCTTAAGCCGCATTTTGTAGCTAAATGAGGTGATGTCATGAGATGGTTATTCAAAGTATTGACTGCTTGGGGTCGTCATACACTTAAGAAAAAAGATATGTTTGAGGATACCTATGAACCCAGAAGCAAGGGTAAGTGGGTAAATAAAGGCAAGGGATATAACGAGAAGTGGGAATGGGAGGAGAAGATAGTAGACCTTCCCACTACATATTGGGTTAACGTATTCAAGAGTGGTCCAAGTGTATATGCTATAGTAGTAGCTAAAGACAAGAGTGAGTTTGCCTTGGAGTATGTGGATTGCAGTAATTTAAAGGAGGTGGGCAGGGCTACAAGCATGTATCGGGCCTATTACAGTTGTTTTGGTACAGTGACGGTGGACAATGAGTATACGGAGGAGGATTCCATTCCGTAGTTTTTTGAAGACAACCGGACAAAAGGAGAATGGCCCATGCCAAAGAATAACGTAGTCAGCCTGACAGCCAGAAGGACCCCTAAGAAGATTGCTGATTCTACTACAGGATTTAGCTTTTCAGCGGAGGTTGAAAAAGACCTTGATAAGCTTATGAGCAAGCTGGGATTGAGTAGAGACGAAGCAATGAAGGTTGCTACAGATTTCTATAAAAGCTACCCTATGTTAATGGAACTGGTAAGGACCCCCAATCATCTGTTAGGAGGTAAGTGATCATGACCTTAGAAGAGTTGTCTGAGTTGATGGTTAAGCACGGCTTGGTGATTCGAGCCATACCGAACGAAAAAACTTATGGCGTCCCTATACACCATAAGGACCGTTACTCTGATGAAGCTAAGTACACAATTGGCGAAGTATACAAGCCGGATAATCTTGATAAGGAACTGATTACCATAACTGAGAGGTTCTCAAAGGGTGGTAAGTTCATCATAGCAAAAAAGGCCAACCAAGACAGCACAGTGCAGGGTTGGGAGTGGAACCACATAACACGAAAGAAAGTAGCGTTTTATGATACAATTGAGCAGGCCATTGAGTCTTTATTGGGAGGGATGCTGGATGGTAAAGAAGCTTAAGCCCACAGTAGTACAGAGAGCAGGGTCTAAAGAAGGCATAGACGAAACTGGCTCTGATGTAAGACATCACTGGGAGAAGAGGATTGTGGGCGGTGTAGCCAGCTGGTCCTATGTATCAGAGAAGCCTGAGGTGATGGACCCTGTTTTATCAAGGTTGGAGGCATACCCTGATGTTATGTTGCAATACTATCTGAATGACTGTAGGATAGCTAAGGAAGCTATCCTCAAGGGACTAGTGCCTGTAGATCAGGGCTTACTACAGATAGAGATGACTGTGGAGGAGGTAGAGAGGAGCCTATCAGCCTCCTACAGGAAAACCTATCCTAAGTTTGATGAGTGGGTAGAGAAGGTCAGGCGGCAGATGGCTAAAGAGTTGCAGGATAAGGGCATACAACGAGACTAGGGCTTCTGTCCTGGTCTTTTTTGTTGACTTCTCGCCTTTTCCATGGGAAAATAATGGAAAATCATTTGGACACAGGGAGGGAAGGCATGAAGACCTACAGAGTTGCAGTAACTGTGCAAATACCAGGCACCAGTGAGCCTAAAACAAACTTATATAAGTTTGAGGCAGAAGATGAGGTTGGAGTTACATTAGAGCTAATGAATGAATTGGTTAGATATGCTACATTCTTGGGGTTTGGATTTAAAGTCATAGGTTACATAATAGAAAAGGATTAGGAGGGGATTACATGGCTGCAACTTATACACAAAGGACCGTCAAAGAATTTGAGGACTTCTTATCAGAGGTATCTAGGGGAGACTACAGGGACCTTACTGACCATTATCATGAACATAAGGGAAGCTGGGAGCACGTCTATTGCCTGAACTCTTCCCATCCTAGAGTAAGGTTCCTTATATTTTCCTCTGTGGACATTCGCACAGGCTCCTTTAGAGACTGTGGCAATGATATGGTTAGGGTGGACTTGTGGGTTAGAAGTGACAAAGGTATCAATAAGTTTAAGCACTGGTCTAAGCACCCTAGGATTGATACCCTGTTTAAGAACCTAAGAAAGTCTATAAAGAAGGGTAATGAGTATGTAACCGAAAATAACTCAGAGAAGATAAGAAAGTGGATTTGGGCTATTGATAAAAATAGTTGAGTGTATTGGGTGATAGAGAGCAAAATATTTAGAGGCACTTAAGGCGGCATGCAATCAGGCATCTAGAGGTCCTATAAGCCCTCTGGTGGGGGAAGCTTATGTTCAAATATGCTATAGAGAGTCTTATGGCACGTATGGATCAAACTAGATCGGACTTGACATGGTTAACCAATCTGATAGACAATCACCGTGATAGAACGTTGGACAGAAAAGTGGTGATCGACAGGTTGGCAGTCAGATATTGCACTTTTAAGTTCCTCAGCTATCAAGATGCTATGGTGAAGGCCTCCAAAGAGGTTCCACGGGAGGCCTCAGTTCCTTGGCTCTGGTGTTTATCACGAGTTAATCATTCCTATTCTGTGTTAATGAGGTCTTATGGGTATGACGATATTGTGGACCCTGTAACTCTAGCCTCTGACCTAAGTCAAATGTTGGGTGAGATGGAGATTGAGTTATTGGCACTAAAAGAATTAAACCAAGCTGGCCCTCAGGTATCATAGCATGCTCGTTACGTATTTTCGTCACCACACTAAATAATAGAAAGCAGGGGACCTTTTCTGGGTCCCTAGTTTTTTGATTGAAAATGATGAGGAGATGGTCTTGATATGCTTATTATAACAGGCCTAGCAGGGTCAGGTAGAGTAACGGAAATGGCACAGAATGCGGACACTCAGTTGGCTTTAGGGAGGGATGTAATATTCTTTACAAACAATACTCCTATTTTGGATGACAGAGTTAAGGTAGTTAGCCACTATGATTTTCACCATATTTGGGACCTGTACAGGTTCATATGGACCCTAGGTGTCAACAACGCTTCCGTATTCATTGACTTACCTCTGGAGTACTCTAGGAAAGACCTTGATATGCTAAGTCAGATAGAGCATTATTTTGGGTGCACCCTCACCCTAGGTATTCAGTTACCTTTGTCTTCTAAGGATGAGCTGTTGGCCATCTCCTCCAGATACAATGGTAAGGAGAACCTTAAACAGACGTTACGGATGCAGTGGAAAGTTACCCCATTCACTCTTGACCCAGAGCGTGAAGCTGACATGGAGGCTATAGGGATGATGAGAGGGGGTGAATAGCATGCTTATTGCCGTAGGCGCTGGGGTAAGTAGATTGGCAGACATTATAAGTCACGTTAACAGTCATGCTAAGGTTGGTAAGAGAGTTGTTGTTATTACGGATACCAAGCTAGAGGACCTGCACCCTAGAATCAGTATGACAGTCGCTACCATACCACCCAAGGATGCCTCTACATTGTATCAGTATCTGTGGAGTCTAAACTTAGACCCTGACACGGTTGTGTTTATAAATGTGCCTCTAAAACCGACCAGTAAAGACTTTGATATGCTTGCCCATATCGAAAGATACCATAAATGTAAGATCAGAGTAAGCATTGAGCTGGAGGACAGCTCACTAATCAGAGACCATAGACTTGTGTCCAGACGTGGAAGTCTAAACGGACTTATGTGGGTTACTAACTCTTTGGCAGACAAAAAGCGAAGGATTGAAGTCCTAGTCAGCTTAGGGGTACTGGGTAAAAGCTTGTCTGAAAGAATAGACGACATTAACAGTGACCTGTACCCTGTTATCCCTTGGAAGGAGCTACACGGCAAGAGAAAGGATAGGGAGGAATAATATGATTATTACAGCAGCTCCAGCTGGTATGGGTAGACTACTTAAGATGGTTGAGCGTATTAACTCTGCTGCTGAGACGCAGATAGTTGTCTTGGATGACTATTTGCCTCCAGCGTTGCTAGTTGAACTAGCCGATGGTGTACGAGTCGTCAGCCCACTCATAGATTCTGCACCCCAACTGTTACAGTGGATGTTAAATGGCACCGTAGGTAAAGGTGACCATCTATACATTAACTGGCCTTTAAAGTATACTCCAGAGGACTTTTGTGCAATGGACTACCTTGCTGGATACTTAGGAGTCCATCTACACCTAGAGATTCAATTACCTGATTCTTCTATAGAAAAACTAGCTGCAAGAGGGGTCGAGACCCTGGTAATAGAATGGGATTCTTATTCAGAACCTGTAGAGAATCATAGCACAGCTTGGCTATGTGATATGGGAGTGTGCTAAGGAGGCCAAACAATGACAGAGGTACCAGGATATGTATCCTCAGCTAGACAGGTGTTAATATATATAGAAGATAAAGCAGACATAATAAAAGACAAAGAACTGGCTGAGTTAGGGAGAAAGGTGGCAGACCTAGCGGATCAACTGTATGGAGGCTCCTGCACCGACCCAGCTCAGGTATCCTTAAGGGCAGACTTTTGGGAAATATATAAATGCCTAAAACTGGCTAGTTTATTAGGGGAGGTAGAGAAGCAAAATGCTAGGAAGACCGCCTTTGAAACCTTTAATCTTCTTTTAGGTATTTACACAGCAGAGGCTAGGAATAAGACAAGGTCTGATATCACCTACTTAGGTGCTCTCAATGAAGTAAGGCAGTCACGTCTTAAATACATGGAGGCTAAACAATGAATATTGTAGCTGGCATATCTGGGGCTGGAAAGTCTAAGGAGATGTACTATCTGGCTAATAAATCTGTAGACAAAAATACTAGGGTGGAATTATGGACTGATGACATTCAAGCGGAAATATGTGGAGGGGAAATAGAGCCTAGATATCTGCCTAGATATCTGCTGTCAGGCAGCACTGCTAGATTATACCACTTCATATGGGGAAATTTATATCTGTATTACAATGATAACAGTGACTTAAAGCTGTTCCTCGATCTAGACTTAGAGTACACGGTTGAGGACTTGGACATGCTCTATAGGATAGAAAGTCATGCTGACATAGACATAACGGTGTCTATAGAGATTGACTCAGATAAGTTTAAACGGTTACCCCCAGTAACACCAGAGGGTAAACCCTACACAGCATCGGCCCGTGCAGCCTACTATCTAGTAAAGATGGCGTGGGAACCTGAGGACTATAGCTTAATAGACCGCGCCAGAGCTAAAGGTATCATAAAATAGGGGGTATGATTCATGACACAGGGGGTTGCAATAACTACTATTAAAACAGGATGTCAATTCACTATACTAGGTGATCCAACTAGTAAGGAGACTATGGATGCTGTTGTAGATTTTATCTCTGATCTTGTTGTAGAGGAGGGAGCACTTTACACCAGTGTTCTACAGCAGATAAGGGTGGAGCCTACTGATCCTGTGTCCATGCATTGGTACGATTGCATAAACAGCAAAATTCCTGCTCGTATTGCAGGAAAGAGGATATGTAGGGTAACAGATCATTCTGACTATATATGGTAGAAGCCTCCTTTAGGAGGCTTTTTCTATACCTTTTCAACCTTCCCCTTTCCAAGTCTGCTCTTCTACTGAGTTGATACAAAAACCTCCTAACATTGTAGTAAGGGCAATTCCTCTCTACTAATCAGACCATCCGGTGGAAAATTCTGCATCAAGTTTTTATGTGACCCTGATATGATTTTCAACCATTTGAACCCTGATAGATTTTGTTCATTTTTATATGTGTAAAGCAGGAGTACACCCCATAAATAAAAAGTAAACATGACCGTAAATATCAAGGGTAACAATTTAACACTGGAATTTTGTCATACACAATAGACTTACAAGTTCATTTAACTGACATGTTTTCCAAACATAGAAAGTTGATATCAAGGGTATAAGACTCTAATAACTTAATTAGCCAAGGACACTGGATTATATAACTGGTGTCCTTTTTCTATGCTTTTCTCCCCTTACATCCCATATCCCCCCATCTATACAATACTCCTCTTTCAAGTATCAAATTCCTACATTCTTTAACCAAAATTTCCCTATGTTTCATAGCCTTTTGAGAAACATAAGAGTACATCCGATATTACAAGGGCAAAGCACCCGAAGGGTTGGGATGCTCTAATGTATCCCATAGCGCCCATTGAGAAAGCAATGGAAAGCTAACCGAAAGGTCAGCAAGGCCCACCGAAGGGAATTGGAGGGTAACCGAAGACTCACAGAGGGGATACGAAGTATGGAGCCGACCAGCTGATGCGAGGATATGGAATATCACAGCAGTGCTAGGGAGTGTGCCATATGTAAATATGGATGGGCTTGGAATATTTATACCATTCTATGTATATAGAAGGGACAACTATGCATATCTCAGTTTATTTGTATATAAACCCTGGCATATACCCAGAAAACTTGGAGATATAAGACCACATTCTTCAGAACATAATACTGAATCTATGACCCTTTTAAGACCTTGAAAACCTATGGCATGACTTGAAGTTCCATAACCAGTCATATACTGATTCCACTGGCTTAGAAACCTTTTTGAACCCGTCACGCCCCCTATAGGGATATAGACAGATTTTTTAGGTTCTTAGCCCATTTCAAATCTTACCACCCATATATTAACTAAGGAGACATACTATGGCAAATGATAAGCCAGATAACTTTAGGATATCTAAGCCCAACCTAGTAGACCTAGACTCAGGCTTGGATATATGGCAGGTTAATGAGTCCTGGGATAGCATACATTTAGGAATCGCAGTGGACTATAACTGTTGTGTATGTAAACAACCCCCTAAATACTACTTGATCCCTAAACCTACATCTGGATTACCCCAGCCTAAGCCAGAAGATAGTATGGTATGTGAACATTGCCTACGAACCTACTTTGATAAGGATCTATTTGGTATCAAGGCCATATACCCACAGGATAAATCCTAGAGCCCCTAGCTAGGGGCTCATTTCATTTTTAAAGGAGCCATATATGAAGCCTACTGATATAGGTGATATGAAGGTATTTTCAGATACTATAGAGGCATTCACACGCCTGAGTAAGGAAGGCGTGTTAGACAGTTACAGAAAGCAATACTTTGCTAAACATGCTATACAGAACATCGAAGACTTTACCCCAGAACATAGAAAGCAATTAGCTACCGAGATAGCAGACTTGGTTATGAGGAATAGGAGGAATTAATATGTCTGATAAGCCAGAAAGATTAGAGACTAGGTATTATAAGCTAGAGAAGCTAGTGAAGTGGGAGCATGTAGATACAGTTAATGAGATGCTTATGACAGGCATAAGCCCTCATGAGGTATCTCGCTGGTGTAAGGAAAATGGCTTCAGTATCTCACACCCCAAGCTATATGAGTACAAGGAAATGTTACAAGAGGCTATAACTCGCAGGATAACAGTTGAGAGGTTACTGGGTATAGGAGTGCCTAAGAGGACACCTGTCATTCTACAGGCTTTAGGTATGCAGGGTGTAAAACAGCATGTAAAGAATGAACTTGAGGTACTAGACACTGTTATACATCTAGCAATGAGTGCGCTGCAAAACAACCCTACCATCAAGCTAGAGACAGCACTTAAGGCCATAGAGCTGAAGAATAAGCTAACAGAAGGTAAGCATGCTGGACTCACGAACTACGGCCTAGACCAGCTAAGGGAACTAGAACAAGCCAAGTTTAATGCTATGGTACAGGTAGTTATGCAGTATGTACCTGAAGACAAGCATGAGGAACTTGAATCAGCTATAGCACAGGCTGAACGCAATTTTTATAGTGAAAGGGCTCCAGAGCTACTGGAGGAATATGAGCAGGCTGTGCAAGAAGGTATGCAGGAGCTTAACCCAGACGATGTTATAGTGTCTGATGACGGCCCAGATAATACACAATTCTAGGAGGGCCATATATGGCTAAGTACAAGAAGAAGCCTATCTTAGTCACTGCTGAACGAGTGGATAAGGAACAATACGTAACCACACTAGAAGGAGTATCCACAGCTCACGTAGGGGACTACTTAGTAACTGGAGTGGACAATGAACAGTGGGCTATAGCCCCAGAATTCTTTACTGAGGCATACACACATATAAGAGGTAATATCTGGCAGAGGAAGCCTCAAATACTAGAAGCCACCCAAATAGAAGATACAGAAACTGTTCAGGCTCCTACAGGCCCTATAAGGGGTGATGCTGGGGATTATAAAGTAACAGGTAAGAAGGGTGAACAGTGGTTTGTAAAGCCTGATATATTCGATAAGACTTATGAGAGGGTGAGTAAGAGCATGAAGGACACAATCCAGTATATAGAAGACAACAAGGATGCTTATATTGAAGACATGAAGAGGAACCATATACAAAAGGCTTTAGACCAAGCGGGCCCTGGTATCCTCAGATATCTACCAAGGGGTATGAAGCTACACAACTGTGATATACATGGCATATATGGGTGTCACTACACTGACCAAGGCCCATGTTGCCCAATATGCTCAAGTACTCTGAGTACTGGTAACGGTGTAACAGCCTCTGATGTGGAACTATATATAGACCTGAGGGATAGCATGGACCCTCCACATAACCCTCACTCATAGGCTTAGAAGGCCTACCTACAAAATCCTTTCAATTATAAACAAAAAGACTAGGGAACATACCCTAGTCTTTTTTATGTGCTAGGGACTTGACTTCTCCACAAGAAACAGAGAAAATACAGTCAGGGACTAATCTCCCACTACTGAGACCAAAAGGAGAGGTTTATATGCAATGTATCTGGGTGAATCAGGATATCTATGGTGCTCACAATGTGGTATTGGCTGGGGACATAGGTTGGGGTCTTGGATCAACATATAGTGTTATACAGTTTGAAGATTGCAGAGGACGTATGCAACAGGTTTACATACCAGAGACTCACACGCCTGAACAGGTACAGTGGGTAAAGGACCTTATTGACGAATGGGTCATAGATGCCACTGTATTGCACTTAGGAGACTTTGTGCTAGGGGAGTTCATTCCTGACCCTAGTGACAATACACAACGGTATGACGTTATTGAATTCACTAACGAAGACAACATGGATGGTGGATACACAGTAGGCAATGAACTCATAGAGGTGCGTAGGCTAGTAGCAGACTTGGAGGACAATGACCTATGATGCGGATACGATCTAAAACTGCCGTAAGGCAGCTAGTGAAGGACACCACCTCAGGCCTGAGATACCATGCCCACAGTAAGATAGATAACTCACTGATGGTATGGACCTATATGGAGGGGTTGGTAATAGTGTTGGAATACAAGTATGATGGTGTTAAGTGGGCCCTACAAGGACAAGTAGTAGATGGGGAGGTTGTGCCTTTATGAGAGCTATCTTATTCGATCCTACATTACCTATGTCTCATCAGGTGGTATTGGCTCAGGATGATGTATATGGTTGTGACCTGTTTATACCTATAGAGCATTCGGAGGTGCCTATGATAGCAATTATAGGCAAGGACGGGGCTTTATACAGGTTCATAATAGACCCTACGGACCCTATGGATCATGCTAAGGGTGATCTAGAACGTTGGTATAACACGTGGAGCACTAACCAGCCTTTATACAGCAAGCTACTGGGCAACATGACCATATTGAACACTGTATATCAGGTATGGACATCATATCAAGAAGGATGCACTATTCACTGGTTAGAACCATAGAAGCACATATAAAGCCCTACTCTTGTGAGTAGGGCTCCTTCACGCACTAAAGGTAGAAGGTCTACCTACAAAATGTCTTCAATTGATTCTTTGATCCTATTGGCCTTGTTTAGGGCCTCCGTGATATCATCACCTACGACACACATTCTGCCCTTTATCCCTATACCAATGCCTCTAGCCCTCGCATCTGTCCCTGCATTACCCTCCAGCAGTTCCAATATCGCATCTAACTGCTCATTCAATGCACTCACCTTAGTTTGCAATAAGGATAGACTATTATTTGGTTCCATACCACTCACTCCTTCGGTATTAAACTGATTACTTTGCAGCATATTGCCTGACAATACTGGAAGCCACTTATCAGGTGTGGCTTCCCATATATGCTTAACCTCCTGCTTAAGCGCTTCCCATGTAGTAGGTTTTTGTTGCCTTTGGTCTATTTCCTTTACAGCCCGTGCTACAGTTAGAGCATCTAAGTTGTGTATAGACATAAAGGAAGGTTTCTCGCCTGTACCATCCCAGTTACGTACATCCTCTGGTGTATTTTCTTCTGCTAGGTCCTTTAGCTTGTGCACTAAGATGTCAGGTATGACAACCTGTTCACCCTCTGATTCTATAACCATGTCCTCAACGCCTCTAGGGCCTCTGTGATAATTCTCCACTAGACTTATATGAGTACTTACATTAGGCTCTCCCACCAGAACAATATATGGAGGTACTACCTTCTGCACAGGCCTCCATATATCGGACCTACGTAACTGCACACTATCTCCAGGCTCTATACTCTGTAGTATAAGGTTATGGAAGTCAGATAGGCCTCTTCTACTATCATTTATACCATCACTCATGTTCATCCTCCTTTCATACAACCAATAAAGCAGCAAACCCAATTCAATCTCCTCTTTATATGCTAAGATACCAACACCCACTTCCTTCATTAATTTCTTTTTTAGTACAGGTAGTACCCGTGCCCTCATATCGCTAGGCAGAAAAAAGTCCTTGACTGTTCACGGGGAACAGGGCATAATGAAGACATCAGCAGGGGACGTTACCAAACAGACCTTGACTATCTGAGACAAAAGGAGACGATATTAATGGCTAAGAAATTTGTGGTAACTAAGATGAATGGTGAAGTTGCAGTACTGGAGACTACTAAAGAGGTACAAACGCTGCTGCAACAGGAGTATGCATATTCTACTACACAGAGAGCCTTGCTTAAGGATATCGCTGACAATAAACTGGAGTGGGTTCAACATGTAACCGAGGAGGAAGCTAAGGCTCTTGTAGAGCCAAAGGCTGAGGAAACTCCAGAGACCCCAGAAGACCAAGCGGATGCTCCAGAAGAGCAAGAGCCTAGCAATGAGGATACTGAGCCACAGGCTCAACCTGAACCTCCTGTTGATCCCTCCAACGATGTGGAGTACCCAGAGGTAGGATTCTTCAAGGATGAGAAAGCATTCAAGAAGTATATCAAAAAGGTACCTGACGCTAATGTACAAGAGTGGTGTGAGCTAGAGGGGGTAGAGTGGACTCCTAATGACCATGAGGCTATCAATCGTATGAGAATGATTATGGCCCTTAAGGTTAAGCATTTTCCACAGCTAGCTCCTGCACCTAAGAAAGCTAAGTCTAAGTATAGCGAATATACAACTGAAGCCTTGGTACAAATGGCTATCGACAACGATATCTATGTAGAAGGTGATAACGGCAACGTACGTATCCTGCGCATGAAGACTATCATGGCTCTCAGAGATGCTAAGATCATCGAGTAATACAGGGGCCTTACGGCCCCCTACACTCACTCATGCACTTACAAACACATAAGGAGGATTATATATGAAGGCAGTAGTGGCGTTTAGCAAGACGCGTGAAGAGAAGGCAGTTAGTCTGGGATATAAGCCTAATGGTAATCATGATGTCCAAGGATATGTAGGAACAGTGCTTACTCAAGGGGCGAATATAACCCTTGACCAAGTGGTGGTCAACGCTCTAGTAGAGATGGCCTTATCCAAGGCACAGATGGTGCCTATGATGGAATCCAATACTTCTGAGGTTCACGTGGTACCCCAACATAACCAGATAGTAGAGGTGGCTACTGGCTTAACTGTAACCCTGGAGGAGGATGTATAATGCGCTCTACATATATGAAGGGTGTGTTGCGGAACAGCTTATATCTGCCCTTACAGGTCGATGATACCTTAGAGGTAAGATTTGACCCTATGTGGGTGGACAAAGGTACCGAGGTCATAGTGCTGGGATACTCGGATAACCAATATACTATATATGTGGCTTTTTGGGACGGAGCCACTGTAGTTCATAAGAGTGAAGTATCTATCACAGAGCATAACCCTAGCTAACATGCTAGGGTTTTTCTATGTTCTCATTGTAGGGGGTGTACCTACAAAATCACTTCCATTAAAATAAAATGCCTTATATCCTTATGGGGCTTGACCCCTCTTGACTAATCGGAGGCCTCATGACATAATTGATTCATCGAGAGGCCACCAAGGCCTACAAGGAGGACCTATTCATGGAATATATGGATGAAAAAATGGATTTAATATCGGACCCTATACCCATGTCAGAAGAGGATGTACGTATTTGGCAAGAAGGAAAAATAACTGGGGTATGCCACTATGAGTGGGCTGGGGATTATAAGCCCACTCACTAGGTGGTACGTAAGGGACCATACTTTCTTAATCCTATGTGGGGTTACATGGATGTGGTATGCATCAATGGGGCAGGAGATGTCATAATCGCTCAGGCAGTAAGAATCCCTAATACCCCTACAGGTGCTACGAGTAGAAAGTTCCATAACTTGGTGGCTAAGCTATCAGACCCTGATCATGACTTACTAAAAATAAAGCGGTCATACTTTCAATAATGGGATATAAATTACATCATAGACGCTTAAACACTACAAGGAGTGAGTATATGTTTTATCTAAAAGCTGGGTATGTAAGGTATAATGACAAGGCTGAGGAAACTAAGGATCAATATGTAAATTGTTGGTATGTCTTTAAGGTCCTAGGTGAACGTATAACAGCCAATGTTATAGACCAAGTAAGGTCTTATATGGCAGAGAATCACGACCCTAGATATGCAGGTATGACCGACAGACATATAAAGAAGCTTATATGCATCCGGTATGAGGCAGATGACCTTAGCTATGATGCTGTGTGGGACATGTATGAATTCCGTACACTCACATCTTCAGAATCAGCATATAAGTCTAACGTAACCTTTGTAGAGCTGTAGGGTAGCTGGCGTCCTTGACTGATGCATCCACTCATGCAATAATTAGTTTACGGTCGATGACCACAACTGAGTCTAAAGGAGATGTTGATATGAAAGGTGTACGAGTATACATGTACGTGGATATTAATGTAGATGATGAAAGTGAGGTAGCGGAGACTATAGAGCGTATACTCACTGAGGGCGAACCTTTTGTAGGTGAGGGTGGTATAGAGATAACAAGCCATGAAGTCTTGTATGAAGAACCTGATGAAGATGAAGATATGGAGCCTGTCCCTAGCAAGGCAGACAGTCCATGGGCCCATGTAACCACTGAACAGCTACAGGAGTTCTGTGATTCCCATAGCTACGATTACATGCATACTGATGACACAAGAATCCTACGTATGCGCTTAATCATGGCTATAAGGGAATATGGTGTAACGGACCTGCTATTAGACCATTATCCCACTAAGGATGAATAGTACAGCACTCACATATACAGCCCTAGTATACACTATGGCATTTACATGCATAAAAGGTGTATCTATATAGTTGCTTTATTTAATATGCGTAGTGGTATCTCTAGAGGCTACGGGGCCTATCGTCCTTGACATCCGGCCCCATCCATGGCATAATGTTAGTATCAGGAGGGGCCATGAACCCCACAGAGGAGGATGTATATGGGAGTTAGTATCAAGCAATATAAGGTGTGTCATATTATTGAAGAGGGTAGCAAGTTTCGTGTAGGTCCCAGCTACGGATTTGATCATGTGGATGGTATCATAGAGATAGACTATGTGGGCCTTATTAGCCAGGATATATTGGATAGCCCTACTGATGTAGAGGTATATCTAGATGGGCAAGATAACCCAGAAGAAGTTATATGGGTAGGATATCGCTATACCCACACTAGCCATCCTGCGGATAGGGATGATTATGTAGGTATGAATACTATGTATTGTCCAGCATATGCCATTGAAAATAATATACGAGGCCTATAATACACTGTCATAAACCCTAGCTTAGGCTAGGGTTTTCTTATGCCTAATGGGTAGGTGGTTTACCTACAAAATGCTTTCATTTAAATGAAAACCAATACAGCATAGGAATAGCTACTGAATCTATTCTGCATCCTTGAGAATCTTTCCCCTTCTGTGGATAATTAAGTTATCAGAGAGGGAACCAAGAATCCAAGGAGGCTGGTAGAAATGATTAAGAAGATTATCGTAAGTGTATGTATAGCATTGTTGATGTTTGCTTCTCAAGCCCAAGCCGCACCTGAACAGTTTAGAGATGGAGTAGTTACCTTAAGGAACCAAGCTGACAATGTGTTGGTAGGAGGTGGATTCCTTGTAAAAGGTGGATATGTTATCACTAATAAGCATGTAATTGGAATATATCCTAACATCAAAGCCGTTGACTCTAAGGGCAATGTATATTCTCTAAAGAGAATGACTACAGACATAGATAGTGACCTAGCCCTTTTAAGAACTACTGCCCTTCCCGATAATTATAGCTACCTCGACTTAGCTAAGGATAGTCATAGCTCTGAATACCAAGTCATAGCCTCCTCTAGAAGCTATGCGGATGTTTATAAGACTGGAGTAAAGGTTGAAAGCAAGGCTACAGCTCTGTATTACACCTCAAACTTTGGCAGCAAGTCAGGTCAGCTCATCACCGCTGGGGTAATGGACTTCTATTCTTTTTCCGCTGAGCCTGGGAACAGTGGTTCAGCAGTAGTAAATGATGCAGGGGACGTTGTGGGGGTAGTTGCAGGGTTTGAGATGGGCACCAACCATGCCATGGGTGTACCTCTCCAAGACCTCAAGGATTTTCTAGACCTGAACAACATCACTTACTGAGTGAGATTCAAAGGCCCTTCCGCTGTGGAAGGGCATTTTGTTTGCCTATCAACTATGTAGGACGTTTGGAAGAGGAAAGGGTTTTGGTCTTGAGAAAAAGTTCCCTACACAATTTCTTATATACTTGAAGTAGAGTGCAAAAGAAAAGGACCCCGTAGGGTCCTAGCTGCTTACAGGCCTTCCTTTTCAGCCCACGTTTCAAAGTCCAGCAGCGTGTAGCCTTGAGTCTCAAAACTGTGCAGGAAGGCTTCGTAGCTGTTGTTAGCCAAGGCCTCTTGCACAGGCTCCTTAGTGAGCACCAGCACTTCGTCAGTGTCTTCTAGCTCTGTTGTGTTTGTGAACCCAACGTTGTAGGCAGCAGCCAAGGCCTTGTACTCACGACCTCTGCTCCAGCTCGTAGGGTTCTCACCCAAGAAAGTACCTACTACCAACGCTAGCTTTTCTGTTGTTTGTTCCACAAAAACACTCTCCTCTGTTAAGGGGCTCTTGTGTCCTCCCCGGTGCTTTTAGTTTACCAGGAAAGCCTGTTTCTGTCAAGGACGTTTCCAATGGGATAGCTAGGGTACTAACTAGCATAAAAAAGACCCCTTAGGGGTCTTATTCTGGATATACTAGCTGATGCACTTGCACGTCTACACTCAGGTGACTAGGCACTGACAATCCATCACCCATGTATCCACGCCACACCTGCACTAGTCTCTCATGTATGGTCTCATAGTCCTGCACAGGTTCCATCCAATGAGTGTGATCAGACTCAGAGGCATGGTCGATCACATGCTGTAGTATGCCATGCACAGAAGGGGCTTCATCCACAGGCATCATAGCTACTGCTGTCCAAGTCTCACCCTGAATAACAGCGGCATGTACTACGGGTATATCACCCCCTTCGTGCCACATACACACCGCGTAGTCTGTTACCTCAGCCAAGTCACACACGTTACTCACAACCACTCTCATGCACATCTCTCCTCATATACTGGTAGCCTAGGCTCCATATAAGGGGTGATAGACTCACCCCCTCTAGCAACCTATACCATCAGGTACTTTACAGCCACACCTGAGTACCTGCCTACATACACGGATGTCATCTTATCATCTGGACCATCTATATCCACGGCATGCCCCATCCAGCTGCATGCACCCACACCTTTGGTGTCTATCTCCTCAAGTATCTGCACCGCAGTCTCACGTACAGCACTCATAGGCATATCATCTGGCACATCAGCCACAGCTATCATCTGGCTTTCTACCTCCAGCATGTGTACCTCTACTAGATGTGCCTTACGCACCTGATTCACTAGCATAGCACTGGCCTGTGCAAAATCCCACTGATAATTGGTCATCACTACTAACATATTTACACGCTCCTATTCTTGTGTAGGGGGCTCACCCTAGCCCCCTCATGCTTTTATTATACCACCGACTGACGAATCTGTCAAGGACGTGTGCTATATACGGCTGTGGTAGCGATATACTCACGGAGGGTATACCACTCACCCATCCACAGCACCAATGGCACACCTCTAACGCACTTACCTGTCACCATGCACTATCACCTTACCTATAACCGTGTACTCACGGGCTTTCTTTAGCCATTTGTAGTATCCCTCTGCTTTGTACTTACTCATATACATCTCTCCTTATAGCATGGTAGCACAGTATGCTCCAGTGAGTAAGTGAGCCTATCACTCACTTACTCTAGCAACACACCCTACTCGATGATACCGTGGGCTCTCAGGGCCATGATAGTCCGCATACGCATGATTTTCATATCTTCAGCTGGCTCATAGATGATCTCGTTATCTAGGGCCATCTGCACAAGCTCCTCAGTAGTCCACTTAGAGTATGGAGATCTATTCTTGGGTTCTCTAGGTGGGGTAGGGAAGTGCATCTCTTTGATAGCCATGATCAGTCTCATGCGTTGGATAGGTGCAGAATCTGTAGGTTTGACAGTCAGTTCGTAGAGAGCTGCCCACTCCTGTAGCTCATCCATAGTCAGGGGCTTTACGTGCGCCTTGAATGTCTTTTCGTCTGGGAATTGTCCTACCTCTGGGAATTTTGGAAGCTCTACCTTAATCGTTTTCTTAGCCATTTTATACCGTCTCCTTTTAGCTCTGGTCTAGGTAGGGGTCTCTCGTGTGTCTCTTGTGTCCCCCTCCTGATAGTTAAATTATGTCACGGGTGGGCGTATATATCAAGGACGTTGTATGACGTAGGGGTAGGGGCATCCTTAGGGGTACGAAAGGGATAGGGGGTGTACCTACAAAATCCTTTCATTTAAAATACTTTTTCATACAATAAGTTGGCTTTCTATATACTAGAAGCCTATTGCATAGGGTGCTATTGAATATCATACTAGAGATATCCTTTTCTATGGTGTGTAGCTACAAAATCCTTTCATTTAAAATAGAAACTCTTAATCTTTACTAAGGTGTTGACTTTTGTGGAAGGATGTGAGAAAATTACTACAAGGAGAGTGATGATAATGAATATATCTGAAATGGACCAAAGCATACTGAATGATGTAACTGTAGGGCAACCTCGCTCTAAGGAAGAGCTAGAAGAGGTAAAGAACAACATCCTAAAACTGTCTGAGCAGGCAGGGGTGCCTGTAATCTTTAATAGGTCTTGGATAGTCATTGAAGGCACTAACTATAGAAGAGCTCAAGCAGTAAAGGTATTGAACCGTAGACTATATGAGGGCTGGAGAGGTCCTAGATTGGGGGCAGATGGATGCTTACTACCGAACTAGCAGACAGAATCACGGTACATGCTTCTACGCCATTTGGAGCCATCTACATAGCCCATAAGCCCACAGACTTACTGCTGCTGGAGGTTACGGTAGAGAACATGTCTGACGCCATGCTGCTATGCTACTTACACGGAGATGAAGAGGGGCTAGCAGTACTGGCTGCCGATGAGTATCTAACAGTACTCAAGGCACTCATAGGTCCCTATTACCTACCCACAGACACACAGGGCACCCATTGAGGTGCCTTTCTTTTTGCACTCACACTCACAAACCACTCATAGGCACTCTCTAGGCAAAACGGCCCACTCACATACACGAAGGGGGTTGGAAAGGGGACAATGTAGAAGTGCTTTTGGAAGGCTCCTGAGATATACAGGTACGTCTACACGCATGCAGCCACACAAGGACACAGAAAAGCCCCTCCCATACAGGAGGGGCACACAGGCTAGTTAAATTGGTCGCACCACTCGACAGCTGACTCTAGATCAGTACCTTGGATGGCTGGAGCGTCAGGGAAGGTAAGAAGCTCGACACCCTCATCAGTTACCTTGATCCACCAGCAATCCCCATCCACAGGGGTCAGGTCAGGCCACTGGAGTACGAAGCGGATACAGTGGGTAGCGGTCAATTCCTCATCGGTCAAATCCTCGTTAGCATCAGGTCCATACTCCTTAACTCTCACTGCCATAGCTGCCTCAACGGTAGTAGCATTGAGGTGAGGAATCCCTACCCCATCGTCCTCGCCTACAAAGTCCACATACTGCTCACGTGCCCACACAGTCAAAGCCTCATCAGTCACTACAAATCCCATATACAATTCCTCCTAGAAAGTTAGTAGGGGTCAGCTTCGTTCCTTTTCCCTCCCCCTCATAATTTAATTATACCACGGAGTAGGAAAAAAGTCAAGTACAATTCCTATGGTAGCCGTAGGCTAGGTCTATGTAAATTATAGGAGGTCTACCTACGGAATCCTTTCATTTAAATAGATATTTGTAGAACGATATAAGATAGACCCCTCAAGGGGTCTATCTCTCTCCTACATAGAGCTCCTTTCGGCTAAGAGGAGCTATTACCACTGCCTCGTTCACCTCTAGCTCCTCATAGCCCTCGGCTTCCAACCACTCTTCTGTATACCGCTCTCTCAAGTCCTTAGTTACCAGCAAGAGTTCATCTGCATCTCCAGTCCATTCGGGCATCCCTACTCCCTCCTGGGGTCTGATAAGAGCTATAGACATTTCGTCCTCTACCACCTGTGTATATCCAGCTTTAATTGCCTCCGCTGTGCTAGCCACTACCTCCGCTGTACTGACCTGCCCGTAGAATACGTATCCCTTGATTACCCGAATCTCCATTTGAATTCCTCCTAGTCACTTGTAGGGCTCTTAGTGCTCTCCCTCATAATTGAATTATTGCATGAATCAGTAGAGAAGTCAAGGACTTCTTTACCAGTTAGTGGTAGACTTATATGGTGTGGTAGGGTGGTAGAAGGATTAGCTAGAAGATACTTTCATTTAAATCTATTCTTTCTCCTAGAAAGATTGATTTTCTCTCTGTTTTGTGGTATAATTTGGTCAAGGAGGAGATGTAGGGTGAGTGGATATGGAAAGACTAGGGAAGAGGTACTGCAACTAGCCAGTGAGTTAGGTGTTGAAGTAGTGTGGCATGAGTACATTGCTAGGAAATGTTATATTGAAGGCAAGCCTTATACTACCCACTTGGATGCTTATTCTGCCCTAAGACGCATTCAGAAGAGGCAGAGTGGGGAGGATCAGCCAAGAAAGGCTAGGTCCCCTAAGGCATACATAAAGCCAAAGAAGGCCCTGGACCCTATTGACTTAAGGTCTAAGGTGAGGAAAAAGCCTAGAAGGGAGCTACCTCGCCAGCGTACTGAGCAAGAGCTAATGAAGGCTGAGATGGCCCGTAGGAGCAAGATATGGACTGAAGGGAGAAAGGCTCTAGCTGCTATCAATGATGACATAACCAGCAGAGAGCTACACCACATGGCTAAGACAGCAGGGCTGGAGCTTACCCAGACAGGAGATTCTGAGTATACTCTAGTTACCAAGGACGGTAGGTTTGAGGGGCTCACACCTTTCAGGGCATATGGATCAATTATCAGGTATAAGGAGGATAAACTTAATAGACTTAGAAGAGGTAAGGACCCTAGCTAGGGTCTTTCTTCATTTAAAAGAGCATAAAAAAAGAGGCCCTGTTAGGCCTCCTTACTTTCCACTAAACCATGGCTTCTTAGGGCCATGATTACTCTCATTCGTACTATTTTGTCATTGTCTGATGGCTCAAATAGCACTTCGTTATCCAGAGCTCTTTGCACCAATTCCTCTGTAGTATACTTTTTGTATATTGATTCCTTCTTAGCAGGCTTCTTCTCACTTGGGAAATGTAATTCCTTGATAGCCATTACTGCTCTCATTCGTTGAATAGGAGCCGAATCAGTAGGTTTAATCTCCAGCTTAGCATCCTTAACCCATTCCAGCAGCTCCGAGTCAGATAGTCCCTTAATATGATCCTTAAATGCCTTGTCAGTAGTGAAGAAACCCTTCTCCGGATATTTAGTTGTAACTTTAGCCATAATGACCATCTCCTTATGTATTATTTGGAAGTTGTTGTCCTTCCTTGTGATTTCATTATGCCCAAGATGCAGTAAACTCTCAAGTACGTTTCCGAACTTAATTGTACACTCTTCTAGCACTAGATTGGAAGGACCGCAGGGTGTTAGGGATACTTGTATGGTACAGTAGGGTAGCGTCCTTGACATTTCTATACGGGCGTGGTATAATTTAATTATAAGAGAGGAGCGATGACAAATGAGTACAACAGTGAAGATGATGAAGGCTAAGAGGTATCAAGAGTGGTTGAAAAATGCTAGGAAGACAGCTACAGTAGTAGGGGCCATCTCTCTCCGGTAGGAGATGGCTACTGGAGGAGGGCCTAGAGGAACTAGGCCTATTTTATTTAGCTGATCTGTACCCCCCTACCTACAAAATCCCTTCATTTAGATGGCTTTTGATGTCTGAAGGGTAGGCTGGTTACCTACAAGATATCTTCATTTAAATGGTTGCAGGGTGGACGGGTGTTGGGAGGCTGGTATGAAGGCAATAGCTGCATAGGAATGGGCTGTGGTAGGTTTAGTAGGCTACAATACATACTAAAAACTGTACTTCGTACAGTTTTTATACACTCTCTATACTTTCTTTTTTTTTTT
>RCUF01000027.1_pt1 | contig 140327 bp, 114 predicted proteins | sample 2166311 | NCBI WGS metagenome assembly RCUF01 (sample SAMN09932608, study PRJNA488358) | compost metagenome | feature: garden; material: soil; isolation source: compost soil in 4-hydroxybenzonitrile-enriched culture | place: Germany: Experimental Botanical Garden Goettingen | collected 2016-01-27 | reverse complement strand
AAACGAAGACACCCGTTCCCAATAGATGGAAAACGGATGTCTTTTTGTTTGTTACGTAGTCCTTAAAAGAAAATTGTGTAAGTTCTTCAGTGGCCTCGCAGCCGCTCCGGTTCATTTTTTAGATAAGCCATCGTGTCCTAACCAATAGTATCGTTGCCAACAGTGTCGTTGTCAGTAGTATCGACGTCAGAAAGGTCTTTAGTAGTAGCATCAGCACGCCCCCGTCGTTTTTGTTGCTCTGGAAAGATTCGTGATGACATTGTTGTCAGTGAGACGCCCAGCCTAGAAGCCATCATTCAGCTTGAGACCTCTACTATCCTCGCAGAAAGACCCATCCAAAAAGACTCGTCCAGAGACACTTTCCCAGATAGACTTATCACTCTGCTAGCTAGTCAAAGCTTACAGGGAGTCCTGATATACATTTTTGCCTGTATATAATGCGTTGATGCCTTCCTTGTCTAGCTTGGATAGCTGGGAGCGCTGCCCGATGCTGGCGCCTGCCTGTGTGGGTGTCAGGGTCTCCGTTCCTTTCGTCTTCGCGAAGGCTGTTCGCCCGTAATGCATAATGGAGCCGTAATCGTAATCCATGGATTTGAAGAGGTTGGGATGGTTCACAATATCAAAATTATGAAGCGCACGCGTAATAATATTGTCCTTATGGACCTGTACATATTTGTCGCGATTAGGCTTGGTATGCTCATGAAGCAGTCCAAGGGCGTGGCTGATCTCATGAATGACATTTCCGATGACATACCCGTTACGGCTCAGCGTAATCGCCTGCTTGCCACCCTGCATCCCGACATAGGAGCTACAGCCGTCGCCCATGGTGAACGAGATATAGTTGGGCTGTGTAGTCCTTGGGGTGAAGCTTACGCCTTTACAGGAAGCCGTAATATTGGCGATGGCTGCATTAATCTTCTTCTTGTTGGCCTCATCGACGGAGGTGTCGAAGCTATAATAGACTTTCCCTTGCGGCCACAGGCGACGTATATCGATGATGACCTGGGGATGAGGGATCTCGTCGAGACCTTGGGCGAGCAAGCCTTCCACAAGGGCGGTGTGCTGCTTCATTCGGGCAGCCGTTGCTACGACGATATCTCCATCAAATACGGCTAACTGATCATATTCCAAATAATCCACCTTGATAGGAGTCTTGTCATCCGCAAGGAATACGTAGCCGTACTCGGAAATTCCTTTGTCCAGCAGATCCGGGGCGTATATTTCTGCAGATTCATTTTCATTTTGCATATGCTTGTCCTCCATGGCTTTAAGATTTGTACATCAGGAACGGTCTGTCACATGCAGCTCGTTCAAGGAAGAGATGGTTACCGCCAGATGTGTCGAGGTCCCGTAGTCGAGCCTGAGGCTGTACTCTGCATATATGTCTGGAGTAATGATCTCGCCAGCCTGCCAGAAGCCGTAGGTCAGATAGAGACGGGGTCTCGGGTGAAAGGCCATCATGGTGTTGGGATGTGCCTTTACAGCTACGAGAGGCGCTCCATTCTGAGCCATTCCGACAAAGGCATTATCATGTGGAACGATGGTTCGGTCTGCTGAAATATAGTATCGGTCACGGTCGAGGGCTGCGAATGTGGGGGAGAATTGGTATCCACCAGTCGTGTTGCGAGATAGGGTAACACCATTGCTGTGTGTGAGCTGTGTATCAGTGACTTGCATGTGGTTCAAGTGTATGCCGTGCTCCGTTGCACCCAAGGACTCTATGCGCCACATGAACTGTAGCTCTGGCTCCCAGCCAAGCTTCAGGTCAGCCGTCTCAGGGGTGGAGGGAACAGACATGTAAATGTAAGTGAGTGCACTAGGGTCCTTGAGCTGCTCGAATACGTAATACAGACATATATTGGCGCTTAAGGTGGCGTGATTCGTCACAGAAAGAGTGTAGTTGGGCACGATCCTCTGGCTCCTCGCTTGATTCTGCTTCTATTTGTAACTGAGGGAGCTACACGGGACAGGAGAATCCCGCATATCTCCCTTCTCTTGCCTTAGACCAAGTGCAATTGGTTGCGCTCATTCAGCACCACATTGTGCTCGGTTACACTGTCGAAAGTGATTTTCAACGCTTGATCGGAATATTCGCTTACATCAATTACAGCTCCCTGCTCAATGTCGCCATAGATCAGATAATAGGTAGGATGCGGCGTGAACTCTGTAATGGTGCTCGGCTGAGCTCTCTTGGCAATGACTGGTTGGTTGTCGATCAGAATGCCGATGAATGCGTTATCGTCTACTTCAATCGTCTCGTCCTGATGCACATACAGGATATTCTGATGTCCAGCTGAGCTTGTCTCGGAGAGGACATAAGTACCGCCCTGCAGTTTGCTGAACCCGATGGAGTTGTTGCTCTTCAGATCGCCGTCTTTAGAGGCAGTGGAGGAAATGGTGGTTCCTGGCTCCGGGCTCTTGACCTTGGTCCAGTAGAAAGAATAATCCACGGTCCAGGAGATTGTGGTCTCCTGTCCATTGGCGGATGGCTCTGCGAGCCAGGCCAGAATCAGCGTGTCGGGGTTCATCATGTCAGGATCTTCTTTGTAGAGGGCGAAGCTTCCGGGATGAGTACCATTGTTTTTGATCTTTACAGAGTAGGTTGTGCCTGTTGCTGTTGACATGTGTAATTCCTCCTAAAATGTTATTGGGTATGAAGTGCGTGCATCCTGTGAGGTGCATCTTTACTGTATTCCACTGGCTGGTACTGAGGTTAGTAGCCAAAGTCATGACTTGACATGACGCCGTGTGCCTTGAATATGGAATGTATACATGACCAAAGTCATATACATTTTGAATGTTTTATGTTACCGATTTCCTTCTGGGCTCTTTACGGCCTTGCTCGGTAATCCATATAATGAAGTCAGGCATTTCATACCAGGAAATGCCATAAAAAAGGAGGTAGGCGCTTTGAAAAAAACGGTAAAATACGCAGACATTGAGCCCCGTCTGCAGACAGGCGATATCCTGCTGTGTCACAGTGTCATGCATGAAAGCATTATGATCGAATTCATTGAAGGGTCACCCTGGTCCCATATCGGTATGATTGTCCGATTGCCCCAATATGACTATCCCCTGCTGTGGGAATCGACGACATTTGACAATGTGAAGGATGTCTTGCTCGGCAAGACGAAGAATGGCCCAATGCTTGTCCCGCTATATGAGCGCCTCCGCACAGATATTGATAATCTATGGGACCCCATGTTCGCCTTCAGGCTACTTGATATTGAGCGAACTCCAGCCATGGAGCAAGCCCTGATGAAGACCATACAGGAGGTACATGGAGCAGTCTTTCCGGATGAGCTGGAAATGCTGGAGATCGTAGCAGCTGGCAAGCTTGGAGTGAATCCTGGGCATCATAGCATGTTCTGCAGCCAGTTGTTCGCTTACACGTCTATGCAATTGGGCCTGCTGCCATCTTCTCCAGTGCCGAACAGCTACTGGCCTGTCGACTTCTCCAGCGAAGGCAAGGTACAGCCGCTGTATAGTGCCACATGGTCCGAAGAATATTATCTGCTGGCTGATGGAATGCCGACTGTCGAAGAGAATGCAGCCATGTGATACAGGTCCGGCTATTGTGCCTGAGGTTCGGCTAAGAACGACCAGACGAGGCTCGCTATGGTGGATATGCACGATATTCTCCATGTGCCTGTCCATGTGCCTGTTCATGTCTCTGCCTCAGCCCCAAGCTGAAGCCTCGTATACAGCCGAGCAGGGAATTCTGGATTTGAGCTCTTGGGATGCAGAGCGTGATGGAGTAGTGCGATTAGACGGGGAATGGGCCCTGGATTGGCACCAATATACGAGTCCGGCACTCTCGTCTGGTGCGCAAGTGAACTGTGAGAGCTGTGATACAGGCTATGTCCAGGTACCGGGTATATGGAAATCTGCAGCCGAAGCTCCGCCCGCAATACAGGATAGCGGCTACGCCACCTATCGCTTGACGATCCAGACGCCAGGGACGGATGGGTTGTATGCTCTGTATTTGAAAAGTGTCCATTCGGCTTACCGACTGTACATTAACGGTACGCTTGTCTCTAGCGTCGGTGAACCCGGAACCGATGCGGCATCGACAACCGGGCACTATGGCAGGCCAGTCGTGTTATTCCATCATCAGGGTACGGAGCTTCAGCTCATGCTGCATGTCGCGAATTATTCATTTCCGACGGGAGGAATCGATAAGAGCGTTCTCTTTGGCACCCAGGAGCAGATCCTGACTCTACGCCAGCAAGGCTTGGCAAGAGACCTGTTCTTGTTCGGAGCCATCTTCACGATTGCTATCTATCATATGGTGCTGTATGTCCTGCGTAGGCATAATCGGTCAACACTGTATTTCTCGCTATTTTGCTTCATGATGGCAGCACGTACATTATCCGTGAATGAACGATTTATTCTGATGCTGTTCACCGACATGACGCAGGAGATATTCGTCAAGATATCCTATGTGACCGTGTATCTAGGTCTTCCTCTCTTGATCTTGTTCATCTACAGTCTATATCCGTCCTATTACTCTCTGCGCATTGTCAGAGCGGTGTGCACGATCAGTGGCGTCCTGTCACTATTGATCTTGCTCACCCCTGTTCGTATCTACCATTTCACGCTGCTCTACTACCAGGTGTTAATCCTTGTGGTCCTAATCTACATCCTTGCTCGACTGGGGGTTGCTGCCTTGCGAAAAGAGGCGGGCACGGCTCTACTGCTGATCGCCTTCGTCAATCTTTTCGTCTTCGCGTTGAATGATGTTCTCTATAATAACAATCTGACGCAATTTGGCACACTTGTCCCGTTCGGAATGTTCGTGTTTATTTTGCTGCAATCCTTGCTATTATCGATTAATTTTTCCAAGGCGTTCACGCGGATCGAGCAGCTCTCAGATCGTCTGCTTCAGCTGGATCGCTCCAAGGATCAGTTCCTGCACAACACTTCGCATGAGCTGAAGACGCCTCTACAGGGGATGATCGGCTTGGCTGAATCGCTTGCGGCGGGAGCTGCGGGTCCACTTCCTGCTGAGGCTGTGCGTCAGCTGCGTCTGATTCAATCCAGTGGACAGCGGTTGTCCCATTTGGTACATGACCTGCAGGATTTTACGCGACTACAGGACAAGGAGATTGTTCTGCAGCCGACAGTACTGCAAATGGGGCAGGCTGCAGAATGGGTAATCAGGCTGCTTCAGCCCCTGACAGAAGGGAAGACTGTTGCCTTCGACAATCAGATCCCGACTGACGTGCTCGTGTATGCTGATGAGAATCGTGTATTGCAGATATTGAGCAATCTCATCGGCAATGCACTGAAGTTCACAGAGGCTGGCTCCATCACGCTGGAGGCATCAACTCTCGGGCAGTGGCTATGTATAACGGTGCGGGATACAGGGATCGGGATACCTCATAATCGACAAGAGGCGATCTTTGAAGCCTTCGAGCAAGGAGACGGTTCTATCACCAGACTATATGGAGGTACGGGCATCGGCTTGAGTATCACGAGGCATCTGGTGGAGCTTCATGGAGGTCGCATTTGGGTCAGATCGACAGAGGGAGAAGGGGCAGCATTCAGCTTCACCCTTCCTTTACACGATCCAAGTCGCCAAGCTATGCCTAGTGATGCCGGGACTAGGACGGATGTGAATGCTCAGCTATACAAGTCATCGGGTCTAGCCCTTGCTGAGTTACATCAGCAGCTGGAATCCATGCCGACCCCATACTTGGAAGCCATGAGGGAAGGGGAGAACACGGAAGGACAGAGGAGGGAGGATAATGAGTCGCCTTGTATTCTGATTGTGGACGATGATCCGATTATATTGCAGATTCTGTATAATCATCTCTCCTCCGCAGGCTATGTGGTAGTACAAGCCAGCAGCGGACAGGAAGCCCTTGAGAAGTTGGCTGCAGGCTGTGAACCGAGTCTGATCATTACGGATCTCATGATGCCTCGCATGTCAGGATATGAGCTGTGCCGAGTCCTACGAAATCAATACGGAGAACGAATTCCTATTCTGATTCTTACAGCCCGCAATCAATCAGAGGATATCGAGCTAGGCTTCGACGCAGGCACTACGGATTATCTCATCAAGCCGATCACGCGAGCGGAGCTCCTCTCCAGAGTAGAGCTGCATCTGAAGCTGGCAACCTGGAACCATAGTCTGGAGAAAGAGGTTATCAAGCGTACGGTACAGATGCGCCAGACCATGAAGGAGTCAGCAGTAGCCATAGCCGATATTAGCGCCGAGGAGGAGCGAAAGCGGATTACGAAGGAGATTCATGATGCGCTGGGATATTCCCTTACGACGACCCTGCTGCAGCTTGAGGCTGGCAAGAGTCTGATCCCTAGTAAGCCGGAGGAAGCAATCAAATATATGAGTAATTCTCAGGAGCTGGTGCGCCGTGGTCTGAGCAGCATTCGCAGGTCGTTGAGGCAGCTGAAGGACCAAGGGGATGAGCAGCATGATCGCGAGCAAGCGCGTCCATTTGCAGAGAGAATCCGGCATTTGATCCAGGAGACGGAAGCATACACGGGAATTCAGGTGCAGTATGAGCTGCAGGTGGGTGAGACGTCATTGAGCCATGAGCAGCAAAAGGTTCTATACGATGCGCTGCAAGAGGGGATCACGAACGGTATCCGTCACGGGCATAGCCGTGCCTTCCAATTGGAGCTTACGGAACAGGACGCCTGGATCGAATTTAGGCTAAGGAATACGGGCCATCCCTATGCTCCAGAGCAGCCTGGTATAGGGCTCTCTTCAATGAAGGAAGCTGTGGATCGTCTGGGAGGCAAGCTAACCATTGACTCTGACGAGGGAAAGGGATGCCTTATTACTATACATTTAAAGAAGGAGCGAGATTAACGTGGAGCGAATTCGAATCATTATTGCAGATGATCAGCGGCTCCTCAGAGAAAGCCTGCATACCGTACTGGAGCTGGAGGAGGATCTGGAGGTGATCGCACTGGCGGAGGATGGCCAGCAGGCTTATGATCTGAGCGTCAGGCTGCAGCCTGAGCTGGTGCTGATGGATGTACAGATGCCGATTATGGACGGTATACGTGCGACTCGCAAGATCAAGGCGCGCTGTCCTCATACCCAGATCCTTATCCTCACGACCTTCACGGATGACGAGTATATTATAGAAGGGCTGGCTGCCGGGGCCATGGGCTACTTGCTGAAGGATATGGACAAGACCACTCTCCTGAAGGCGATCCGTGATGCCGTAGAGGGACGTCATCTGCTGACACCAGAGATCGCAGCCAAGCTGGCCGCACGTCTGTCCTCCATGTCCAAGGTAGAGCCAGTTGCTCTGAACCAGCAAAAGCTTCACGGATTGAGCATTGAGTTCACTGAGCGTGAGAGGCAGATAATTGCACTGATGGTACATCCCATGACCAATACGGAGATTGCGGAGACTCTCTATATCAGCGTGGGCACTGTAAAAAATTATATCAGCGTCATCTATAGCAAGCTGGGGACGAGCGACCGGATGCAGGCTGTTGCCTACCTGAATAAACTGATGGCCTCTGGCTAGCCAGCTGATGGTTAGGCGAGATTAGTCTTGGAGATAAGCGTCCCTACATGAGCATCGAATAAGCATGGAGTTTACATTAAGGATAGACAAGCCTGGCCTATAGGTCAGGCTAATTTTTTTGCAAATAAGATAAGTTCAAGAGTGGTTCAGTATGGATAAAAATAGAAGAAACTTGGGGAAGACAACATTTTTAAGAAAAGGTGTTGACAACAATTCCAAATTGATATATCTTTAAATCAAGATAAATGAAATTAAGGTAAACGCAATTGAAGATACATGATGAACAGCCTAAACGGTACTAACTCTAGTTCTAAATTAATGATGTTCCTGGCGCAAATTTTATTTCAAATTCAACTCACACTTGAAACTCGATTCAAATGGACACTTTATAACCTATGGGAGGTTTTTCAAAATGACTATTCAAACGACAGGTATTCACCACATCACCGCTTTTGCAGGCGATCCACAGCGCAATGTTGATTTCTACGCCGGGGTTCTTGGCCTGAGACTAGTGAAGAAGACCATTAACTTCGATGCTCCAGATATTTATCACCTGTATTTTGGCGACGAGCACGGTACTCCGGGTACGATCATTACATTCTTCCCGGCTGCAGATACACCTAAAGGCAGAGTCGGCGGCGGACAGGTGGGCGTTACATCGTATGTAGTGCCTACGGGGTCGTTCGAATTTTGGCGGGATCGATTGGAGAGCTTCGGTATCGCATTAACGACTACTACCCGCTTCGGAGAGACTTATCTGCAATTCGAGGACAATGAAGGCTTGAAGCTGGAGCTTGTTGAGCGTGAGGCAGGTGCTAACGGCACCTGGACACATGATGGTATAACTTCGGATACAGCAATTAAGGGCTTCGGGGGTGCAATTCTCTATAGCACGAATCCCGTCCGCACGATGGATGAAATGGAGAACCTGCTCGGGATGACCAAAGTAGGGGAAGATGGCGAGTATGCACGTTATCGTGCAAGTGGAGACATCGGTAATATCGTTGATATCCCGCTGGCCAAGAAGGCTCCAGGCTATGGCGGTGCGGGTACGGTACACCATATCGCTTGGCGGGCATCGGATTTCGATCAGCATGAGCAGTGGAGAGCGGCGGTTCAGGCCTATGGCTACCAGCCTACAAATGTGATTGACCGTCAGTACTTCAACGCGATCTACTTCCGGGAGCTTGGTGGAATTCTGTTCGAGATTGCTACAGATCCACCAGGATTCGCAAATGACGAGCCTAAGGAAAGCCTGGGCCATAAGCTGATGCTGCCGGAGTGGTTCGAGCCGAAGCGTGAGCTGATCGAAGGTAACCTCCAGCCCATTGAAGTACGTATTGCACCACGGCAGGGTTAATGGAAGAGATGTGGGAGTATCTAAGCAGGCCAAGAACAATTAATCTTATATAAGTTGTAAAAGAGCCTCCATCACCACTATATGTACAGTGGATGTGGAGGCTCTTTTTAAATAGAGCAGCAATTGGAGGTGGGGGTCAGGTCGTAACCATATCTCCCCCATTGATATGCACACATTCCCCTGTGACATAGGATGAATCCCGGGAGGCCAGATATACATAAGCTGCCGCCAGCTCATAGGGCTGTCCGGCCCGGCCCATAGGGGTCTCGGTTCCGAAGACCATGACATCCTCAGCGGAGAAGCTGGAGGGGATCAGCGGCGTCCAGATCGGTCCAGGTGCCACTGCATTCACCCGAATTCCCTGAGAAGCGAGTGATTTGGCCAGCACGCGGGTCAGGGACACGACGGCCCCTTTTGTAGAGGAATAGTCAATCAACTGTACGTTTCCTTTATATGCCGTTATGGAAGCTGTATTAATGATGGAGGCTCCTCTGCTCATGTGTGGCAGCGCCGCTTGTATCAGGAAGAAATAGGAGAAGACATTGGTCTGAAACGTCTGGTACAGCTGCTCCTCGGTGATATGGACAATGCTGGATTGTGTATATTGCACGCCATGATTATTGACCAGAATATCAATCCTGCCGAAAGTATCCAACGCAGCATGAATGACAGCCTCGCAATTCTGCTTCAGCCTCAGGTCGATCTCCAGTAACAGACAGCGTCCCCCGACCTCCTCGATACGTTGCCGTGTCCGTTCTGCATCCGTCCGTTCATAGAGATAAGCAATGACGACATCGGCACCCTCCTTGGCAAAAGCGATTGCCGCTGCTCGCCCGATACCGCTATCACCACCCGTAATAATGGCCACCTTGTCTGTGAGCTTGCAGCTACCGATGTAGGCAGGATCTTCGCTGATGGGCTCCGGGACCATAAGGGTCTCCAGGCCCGGCTGTCGATCCTGATGCTGTGGTGGGAAAGCGATGTTTTGTTCCTTACATACCGTTGTTTTACTGTAAAATGGGTATACCGGATTCATGCAGTTGTTCCTCCTTCTCTGGGCGTCCTCAGATCATACCGTCAGCCTATGCGTACGCCCAGGAAATGGTGAGGACGACAATATGTGAATCCTTTTGGGCCTAGTTCGAGTATTATATAGATAGATATAACCTTTGGAGGAGGGATTACGATATGGGAATCCTATCGAGGTTCAGAGATGTAATGACAAGCAATGTGTATGCGCTACTGGAACGAACGGATGATCCAGAGAGGGCAATTGAACGTTACATGCGAAGTATGCAGCAGGATTTGGGTCAGGTCAAAGCAGAGTCCGCCTCGGTGCAAGCGCACGAGCGCAGAGCAAGGCGTGCCTTGGAGGAATCTCAGGCCGAGATGGATAAGCTTCATAGGTATGCCGAGCGTGCGGTCATGGACGGAAATGAGCAGCAGGCTCGCAAATTTCTGGAGCGCAAAAGCGATCAGGCTCGCAAGCATCAAGTGCTGAAGGCGACTTATGATCAGGCAGCGGCAGCCGCAACAGGTATAGAACGTATGCAGGATAAGCTTACAGCTGACCTGTCTCGTCTGGAGGAGCGCCGGGCTCAGCTGAAAGGCAAGATGGCCGAGACCAGGCAGCAGCAGCGACTGAATGCCATGAATACCGGCGGTGAAGGAGCCAGCTCGGTATTCGGTGAGCTGGAGGGGAAGGTCAATCAGGCCTATGATGAGGCTATGGCACTGGCGGAGCTTCGGAGTGAGCACAAGGATGATCTGGATGAGCTCATTGCCGAGCTGGAGCGACAAGAGGCTGGCAAGAATGTGGAGAGCGATGGGAAGGATCATCTCACGCAGGCAGGGGATATAGCGCCGGACCCCGAGGCAGAGCTGGCTGCACTCAAGGCTAAGCTGGAGCGTAGAGAATAGCGGAGCATTGCGTTGCTTTGGAGAAGGACCTTCCTTTAGGGGAAAATCCATGTGTACTGCAACGATTACATTGACCGTAACATGCATGAACGGAGAATATGAGGTGAATAATGCCGGTTATTGATTATAAATGCCCGAGCTGCGGCAGCAGCATGACCTTTGATAGCACGAAGGGAATGCTGGCCTGCGGTAGCTGTGGGAGAACTGAACGGATCGAGGACATTCCTGATCCCCTGAAGCAGCCTGTTTTTACAGAGGATGAGGCCAGAGAGTATCACTGTAATAGCTGTGGTGCACACTTGCTGACAGATGCAGAGACGACAGCTACCTCTTGCAGCTTTTGCGGCTCGCCAGTCGTACTTGCAGATCGTCTGACAGGGCGAAGAGCTCCGGTGAAGATCATTCCGTTCTCTATCAGCAAGGAGGAGGCGATCGCGGCCTTCAAGAAATGGTGCCGGAATGGCCTGCTTACGCCAAGGGGCTTCATGACAGCGGACCGGATCAAGGGAATTACCGGGATCTATGTGCCTTACTGGCTGTATGATCTGGACAATGATATTGAAGTACAGGCCCGAGGCACGAAGGTCCGCAGCTATACGAGTGGCGACTACCAATATACCGAGACAAGCCATTATGATATTTATCGCAAAATACGTCTTAATTACGTCGATGTGCCGATTGATGCTGCCGCCAAGATGGATGATCATATGATGGATAAGCTGGAGCCGTTCCCTTTCAGGGAGCTTAAGAGCTTCAAATCACCATATTTGGCTGGATTCATTGCGGAGAGCTACAGCTACGATGACGGCGAGCTGCTGCCACGTGCTAAGAGTAAGATTAGCTCTTACATCGACTCCTATATTCGCACATCCATGGGGGGCTATGCCACCGTGACGAATGTCGATAGACAGATCGATACACAACTGAAGAATGCTGACTATGTTCTGCTTCCTGTGTGGATGGTCGTCTATGATTACAATCGCATGGAGCATGCCTTCGCCATGAATGGTCAGACGGGTAAGGTGGTCGGCAAGCCGCCGTTGAGTAAAATGAAAATGGCTACCTGGTTCGCGGGTATTGCTGGGGCAACGCTGTTAACCTTGAAGATTGCATCCTTCATGATGGGAGGGGGCTTCTGGTGATGAAGAGATTCGGCATACTGCTGACGGTGCTGCTGATATGGACAGTCGGAACATTTCATGGACCTGTAGCCTCCGCGACAGCCACTTCTACAGATTCCAAAACCTTGATCTATGACGAAGCAGGCTTGCTTACCCCACAGGAAGTGGAACGACTGGGCGTACTGGCTAACGAATATAGCGCGAATCGTGAGACGGACATGATTGTGTACACGACTAATAATCCTGAGAATACGGATGTACTTCTGCTGACGCAGAACTTTTATGATGAGCGGGCACCTGGCTATGACCATCCGCATGGGAACGCAGTCATTCTGACGCTGGATATGTACAATCGTGATGTCTATCTAGCGGGCTTCTACAAGGCTGAAGAATACCTCGATAGTGGCAGGCTGGATAAAATACGTGCACGCATAACGCCGAGATTAACGAGTGGTGATTATGCTGAGGCGTTCCAGATCTATCTACAGACAGCAGATCGATATATGGGTTACCCGCCCGGTATGAATCCGGACAATATTCTCTTCAATGGCTGGTTCCAGCTTATTGTATCCTTGGCAGTTGGAGGGGGAGCTGTAGCGATCATGGCCTATCGGTCTGGTGGGCGAATTACCGTGAATGGCGGCACCTATGAGGATAGTGGTACATCAGGCATACTGCAGCGACGAGATCAATATCTGCACACGACAACAACAAAGACCCCAATACCTAAAAACAATTCCTCAGGCGGCGGTGGTGGTGGCGGAACGACCGGTGGAGGTCATTCCCATAGCGGCAGTAGGGGATCATTTTAAAATGTAGGAACGACTTCAGGATACATTCACAAGGTTGACGACGAAGGGATGGATAATTGTGGGATTTTTCAGAAATCAGTTTGCGAATGTAGTGGAATGGGAAGAATTCAGAGATGATATGATCTTCTGGAAGTGGAGCAATCGTGAGATCAAGAAGGGAAGCAAGCTGATCATCCGACCCGGTCAGGACGCTATTTTCATCAATAATGGTAGGATTGAGGGCGTATTTGAGGATGACGGCGAGTTCAACATTGAATCGGAGATTATTCCTTTTCTGTCTACACTCAAAGGCTTCAAGTTCGGCTTCAACAGCGGGATGAGAGTTGAGGTCCTATTCGTTAATACGAAGGAGTTCACAGTGAAATGGGGCACGCAGAATCCGGTGCTGATCCCAACTGCGCAGCTTCCTGGCGGAATGCCGATTCGGGCGAATGGAACCTTCAACTTCAAGGTAAGCGATTATGTTACGCTCATTGACAAGATTGCCGGGGTACGAAGCAGCTATCTGGTAGAGGATGTGAAGCTGCGCATTACTTCTGTACTGGACCAGTTGCTAATGAAGTGGATTAGCCGCGAAGGCAAGGATATGTTCAACCTGCAGGCTAACGCTTCGGATATTGCCCGGGGAATACGTGAAGACCTCGATATGGAGGTTATGGATAATGGTATAACGATTACAGGCTTCCATGTGATGAGCTTCAACTATCCGAAGGAAATACAGGATATGATTACGAAGACAGCCTCACATGAGATGGTAGGCAATGTGCAGAAATACCAGCAAATCTCCATGACGGATGGCATGGCCTCCGGGAAGATTCAGGGTGGAGGCGCCGCTGCGGATATGGCGGGAATGATGATGGGGATGAACATTGCTGGCGAGATGCTGAAGAATATGAACCAACAGGGTCAGCAGCAAGCTAACCAACAGCAAGTTAACTCACAGCAAGCCAACCAACAGCAGGGCAATCAGCACCAAGGTAGCTCACAATCGGGGCCACAGCAGCAGGGTGGACAGCAGTCCGGAGGTCCTACGAGTGGTCAGGCTGCAAGCTCTGGTTCAAGTGCTGAGGGCGCGCAACGACCGAACTTTTGCCCGAATTGTGGTACGAAGAACGAAGGAGCGAACTTTTGTCCTAATTGTGGACATAAATTAAGTTCGTAACTGTGAATTTTTTACTTGCTAATCCTACAGACATAGACTATGATGTACATTATAAGTAAGCGTATACAGTTTGCGGGTTGTAACTGTTTAATCAGGCAAAACCGACTATCTTGGGAAAGGTAGGGTTCTGCCTTTTTCTATATACTGGAGCGATTTCTGTATATTGGAGTGGATAAGGTGAAGATCGAGAAAGTGCTTAACAATAATGCAATCGTGGCCCTTAAGGACAACCAGGAAATGATCGTGATTGGCCGCGGCATCGCTTTCCAGAAGCGCCCTGGCGATGTCGTCTCCGAAGAGCACATTGACAAGATATTTACTTTACAGAACGAAGATATACAGGAGCATTTCAAGACACTGATCTCCAGTATACCGATTGAATATATGAAAGTGTCGGAAGATATCATCGCGTACGCCAAGCTTAAGCTAGGAAAGAAGCTGAATGACAGCATCTACCTGCACCTCACGGATCATATATATTTCGCGGTCGAGCGGTACAAGAATAATCTGCCGATCAAGAATGCCCTGATCTGGGAGACCAAGCAACTGTATAAGGAGGAGTACGAGGTTGGGCTCGAGGCGCTGAACATGATATGTGACCGCTTTGGCGTTATTCTTCCTGAGGATGAGGCCGGGTTCCTGGCACTTCATCTGGTGAATGCGGCCTTGAATGAGGAGATGCCCAATATTCGCAGCATGACACAGGTCATGCAGGAGATATTGACGATCATCAAGTATCATTTCAAGACGGATTTGAATGAGAATTCGCTGAATTTCTATCGGTTCGTCACACATCTGAAGTTCTTTGCCCAGCGCTTGGTTAAGGGGAATCATTACAAGAGCAACAACGATGACGAATTATTCAAAATGATTCAGAAGAAATATCCCGAGGCCTACAAATGCACACAGAAGATTAGGAAATTCATCGAGAACAACTACACGTACCAACTGACGGATGAAGAGATGATGTATCTGACCATCCATATCGAACGCATGGCCTATAATACAGAAGAATAATGCTTGTAATTAGCGAACAGGGTTGTAACTTATGGAGGCAAAACCTGGGTTGCTGAGTATGAAGACAGATTCGGATATTCCGGTTCTGTATCTTCAGACCAGCGGCTCAGGTTTTTTTTGAAGCTCTAGGTAATACTACAAACAAAAAGAGGGAGACATTCCAATGAAATACGATCAATTGGCCAAAGATGTCCTGTCCCGAGTCGGGGGCAAGGAGAACGTAAACAGTGTATTCCACTGTGTAACACGGCTTCGTTTCAAGCTGAAGGATGAGAGCATTGCCAAGACAGAAGAGATCAAGGCATTGCCAGGTGTCATTACGGTTATGCAGAGTGGTGGACAATATCAGGTTGTTATCGGTAACGAGGTTCCTGATGTGTACAATGCGCTGATTAAGGTAAGTGGACTACGTGCTGAAGGTCAGGTAGAGGCTGAGAAAGAAGAAGGCCCTAAGGGCAGTCTGCTCAGTCGCTTCATTGATATTATTTCTGGCGTATTCACACCATTGCTGGGTCTGCTGGCTGCAACAGGGATGATTAAGGGCTTTAATGCCATGTTCAGCTCCTTCGGCTGGATTGAACAGACCTCGGGTACGTATCAGCTGTTAAATGCAGCAGGTGACTGTCTGTTCTACTTCTTCCCGATCTTCTTGGGTTACACCGCGATCAAGAAATTCGGCGGTAGTCCGTTCCTGGGTATGGCGATTGGGGCCTCTATGGTCTACCCGACGCTAGCTGGGCTAAGAACTGGAGATCCGCTGTTCACGCTGTTCCAGGGCACACTCATTGAATCGCCGATTCATGTTACGTTCCTGGGCATTCCAGTCATTCTGATGGATTATTCATCGACGGTTGTTCCGATTATCATTGCGACTTACTTCGCAACGAAGGTCGAAGGGCTGATGAGACGTATCATCCCGAATGTTGTAAAGACCTTCCTTGTGCCGTTCTTTAGCGTTCTGATTGTAGTTCCAATTACGTTCATCGTGATTGGCCCAGTAGCGACTTGGCTTAGCCAACTGATTGGTGCTGGTGTAGTAGGTGTATATAACCTGAGTCCGACAATTACGGGTCTCCTGGTTGGTGGATTGTGGCAGGTTCTCGTTATTTTCGGTCTGCACTGGGGTCTCGTTCCAGTCATGCTGCTTAACCTGTCTCAAATTAAAGAAGATCCACTTCTCGCTATGATGTTCGCGGCTTCCTTTGCTCAGATTGGTGCTGTACTAGCTGTTATGATCAAGTCTAGAAATTCCAAGCTGAAGACGCTCAGTGTACCCGCATTTATCTCGGGACTCTTCGGTGTTACGGAGCCGGCCATCTATGGTCTGACTCTGCCGCTGAAGAAGCCGTTCATTATGAGCTGTATTGCAAGTGCTGTCGCAGGTGGCTTCATGGGGCTGATGGGAGTCAAGGCTTACATGCTTGGCGGACTTGGGATCTTTGCGGTGCCGGCTTTCGTAAGTGAGACTATTGGGGTTACCTCAAATATGTACTATGCCGTTATTGCGGCAGGGATTGCCTTCGTACTGGGTCTGGTACTGACTTATGTAGTGGGCTTCAAGGACCCGGCTGAGCCGACCGCAGCTCCTGTACAGGAATCCAAAGAGCTGGAGCCTAATCCGAATGTACGTCATGACATCTACAGCCCGATGGAAGGCGAAGTCGTGGATCTGAAATCCATTGATGATATCACCTTTGCTGGTGAGCATATGGGTAAAGGGATTGCGATCCGTCCAACGAGCGGAAGAGTGGTATCTCCGGTAAATGGGGTTGTACAAACTGTATACCGTACCAAGCATGCTATTGGTCTGGTTAGTGATGATGGTGTAGAGATGCTGATCCATATTGGCCAGGATACTGTTCAGCTGAAGGGTAAGCATTTCACAGCACATGTAAAGGATGGCGATCGTGTTCAAGTCGGAGATCTTCTGGTGGAATTCGATCTGGAGGCAATCAAGCAAGAGGGCTACGAGACTGTAACACCGATTATCGTGGCAAATACCTCCAACTACCTCGATGTAGTAGGTGTTGAAGCTGCATCTGTAAAAGAAAAGGACAAACTCCTTACGGTTATGGGTTAAATCTGTAAGTCGAATAGAATATACCAAATAGGCAACACCAAATAGACAACATGATTAGTCAAAGGGCAGCTTCAGAGGAGGTTGCCCTTTGGCTGTATGATACATAGCAGGATGAAATGTTCTACAAAAGCAGATGAAATCAGATTATTGAGCACGATAAAATTTTTTGCTATGTTTTCTGCAAAAGATGTAACTTTTTCTTCGACAATTACCGACAATATAATTTATGCAATTCCTATGCAATTATCAGTAGATCATTACTGAGACGACAATAATGAATTAGTAATACGCGAAAGGTAGGTTATCCCTAGTGGAAATTGTAGAAGCTATACTGAAATCTATCCCTTATTTCAAATCTATGATGCGTGAAGAAGTGACCATTGCAGTTTTTGATCGGACTCATGTTCTAGGTTACTTTGAGTCGGAGGGGATAAGGCTGGGTTTCAATGTAGGTGATCCCATGGCTCCAGGATTTGAGAATTTCGCATCCCTCAAGAACGGACGGGAAGCTACATTGATGCATCTTCCTGCGGATCTGTTTGGTGTACCACTTGACATGATCAATATCCCGGTCTTTGACGATAATAATGAGGTCGTTGCTGCCTTTGCTGTAAGCTATAACGTCACTATGCAGAATGAGCTGGACAAGGTCATTACTAATAACCGTGAGAGCACGGAGAACTTGGTTGAGATGGTGCAGCAGGTAGCCGCACATTCCGAGGAGCTGCAGGCGACTAGCGAGCAGATTCTGCAGAATACTCAGCAAGCGGTACAGAATTCCACAAAAATTAATAAAGTAGCCGAGTTCATCAAGGAAATCTCTGAGCAGACGAATCTGCTTGGTCTGAATGCGGCGATTGAAGCGGCACGTGTAGGAGAAGCGGGTGCAGGCTTTGGCATCGTAGCTCAAGAGGTGCGCAAGCTGTCTGTGGAATCCAAGAAAGCGACTGTCGATATTGAAGGTGCACTGCGTGATGTGCAGGAATCGATCCGTCAGATGGAAAAAGAGCTGGAGCAGGTCGTAACCTCCTCGCAGGAGCAAGCGAAGATGGTATCCTCCTTTATAGATATTACCGAGCGGATGCACAAGGGCAGCGAAGCGCTGCAGCAGGTAGCCAATAATCTGACCTCCTATCAGGTGTAGGGCTTAGAGGCGCTGTGGAATTCGGAAGTGTGTAAGTAAATGAGTAAGTAAGCGAGTAAGTAAGTTAATGGATCAGAGTCAAAAAAAGATAAGACAAAGATAAAGAGCCCCACATCCCCAGACATGAGCTATGAGCTGCAGGTTGGATACTTTGAGACAAAGTAATCTGCCTGAGCCATATTTCTGTGATAGGGAGTGGGGCTGTATGCCTTGGAATTGGAAAGTTTGATCAGCCTATTCCAGATTGGCATGCAGGCCATACATGCGTTGTCCGGTCTGATGTGTGTGCTCCATAATCCGAAGGATAAGTGCATCTCCGATTAGCAGCAGGGATTGCTCGAAAAGTGAGCCCATAGGCTGTATGGTTACACTGCTGCTATCGTTATTATCCTTAGGCGCTCCTGGCAGCTGGATGGTTATATCGGCTGTCTCACCAATGCGTGAAGCCGGAGCGGTCGTCAGGAGTGCAACGGAGGCGCCTAGTGCCTTGGCCTTGTCCGCCATGGCAGCCAGACCAGCTGTCTCGCCTGACCCGGAGCCAATCAAAAGGAGATCATCAGCTCCGATCCCTGGTGTCGTTGTCTCTCCGACGACATAGGCCTGCTGACCAGCATGCATGAGTCGCATGGCCAGTGAGCGCATCATGAAGCCGGAGCGGCCTGCCCCGGCACAGAAGATTCGCTTGGCGCCCAGCATGGCCTCTACCAATTGCTCGGCTGCTCCATCCTTCAGGAGCCCAGGAGCGGTCTCCAGTTCGGAGATAATGTGCGCCAAGTACTCATGTGTCTGCATGCTCTTATGCCTCTTGGCGGACCAGCTGCTGCATGCGGCTTGCTACCGCTGCCTTGTCCTCTACACCTGTAATGCCCCCGCCAACAATGACTAGGTCTGGCTTGGCTGCAATAACCTCTTGCAAAGTATGCTCTTTAATGCCGCCAGCTACTGCAGTCTTGGCTTGGCTAACAGCCTTCTTCACCGTTTTCAGACCTTCAAATGGGCTCTCACCTTCGGCTTGCAGATCATAGCCAGTATGAACACAGATATAGTCAACCCCGAGTGCGTCCACTTCGCGTGCACGTTGCTCCAGGTTTTTAATTCCGATCATGTCCACCAGGATTTCTACGCCACGCTTACGTGCTTCCTCAACTGCACCCTTAATCGTTGCATCTTCAGCTGCAGCAAGAATTGTTACGATGCCAGCACCTGCCTCAGAAGCCTTCATTACCTCATAGCCACCTGCGTCCATTACCTTCAGATCAGCGAGAACAGTCAATTCAGGAAATGCTTCCTTCACAGCCTTCACCGCATGCAGACCTTCATTAATAATGACCGGTGTACCGATCTCAACGATGTCAATATAGGATTCAACCTCACGAATCAAAGCAATGCCTTGTGGGATATCTACCAGATCCAGAGCCAGTTGCAACTTCATATTTGTCCACTCCTTCATTATTTGTTCTTAGGTTTACCGTTCTGCCAGTGACTAATGCAGTCCTGACCGGCTTGGAACTATTCTAAATTCATAGCCGTGATAAAGAAAGTACGCACTAATTTGTAACGTAGTCACCAAAAAGATACTATGAAGGGGGTGTAAGATCCTGTGAAGCAGTATGTTGTGCTGATTCCAGAGGCTATCATGCTTTATTTCACAATTCTGTGAACGCAAAAAAGCAGGCTTCCTATATTAAGGAAGACCTGCAGTGCTGGCTTGCTTCAAAGCGTGTAAGCTTGTAGAGCTGAACATACTTCAGGGCTGTACGTACTTCAGAGCTGTATGTGCTTCGGAGATGTACGTGCTCTCAGAGCTATACATGCTTCAGGTCTGTGCATGCTCCAGATGCTTCTGATGACGGCTTCCCCACATAGCCATGACATCCAGTAGATCGCGCACAGTTGAGCCATATTCTGTTAATGAATATTCTACTTTGGGCGGTACCTGAGAGTACACCTTGCGATGGATAATACCATCATCCTCCAGCTCCCTTAGCTGCTGGGTCAGCATTTTCTGGGTGATACCTGGCATATCACGACGCAGTTCGCCAAAGCGTTTGGTTCCATCTGTCAGATGACACAGGATAACAGGTTTCCATTTTCCACCGATGACCTTCAGCGTTAGTTCAACCGCACTTTTGAATTGTTGATCTCCCATCCTCATTAACTCCTTCGTCCTGTCTTGATGCCTACATTGTATCGGACTGTATACGGTTCTGCAAAACAAGTATGAGCCCACGCATTTCTCCGGCTAGACCAATATGCTGTTTTGAGCATTTTGCACGAACAGGAATTGAATCAACGCAATCAAATAACTGCCACTAATCTAAGCTGCAAAATGCCGAGTCAAATCATAAGAATGGGTGAGCTGATTGGTGACATTTGCAGAAGCGCTCGTGTTGAAGACCAAGGTAGCGCCGAAATTATTGAAAAACGTCCTGGTGCAGGCAGTTGGGGTCGGATATGCCGATCCCACGCGGCCAAGTAAGGGAGCAGCTGTCATAATCTATACACATAAAGGAGTACCATACTCTTCGCTGGGCATGAGCCTCGGTCCGACCGTGCTGAAGCAGGAGAAGCCAAGCCATGCTGTGCGGGTGGTTCAAGCCGCCAGACTGAATGCTCATGCTTGCTATCGAAGCAGAATACGTCCTGTTCCAGCTGGCTACAGCGTGGGTACCGTAGATGGCTCCGGTACAGCAGGACTGATCGTTGTGCCTGTAGCGGACAAGGAGCATCGGTATTTGCTCAGCAATAATCATGTACTGACCAATCCTGTGAATTCACGTCGCTGCGTAGCAACGATCCAGCCTGGAGGCGCAGATGGCGGGCGGATCAGAAGAGACCAGATTGGAAAGCTGTATCGTATCGTCATACTGAAGCGTCGCAGCAAGAATTATATGGACGCCGCATTGTCGAGGCCCTATTGCAGCAAGCTCCTGGACCCGAGCTATGCTACGGTAGGTGCCTTGCCGGGCTATGTAACATCTTACCGAGTCGGGGATCGTCTCGTGAAGGTAGGGCGCACTACGGGAAGGGTATCTGGGAGGGTCGACTCTGTTCATACCGATGTGCAGGTCAGCTATGGAGAAGGGCTCGGTATCATTACCTACCAGGATCAGACCATTATCGCCGGTAAGTGTGCCGTCTCTCTGCCAGGAGATTCGGGCTCTGTCTGGCTGACCTGTAGGGACCACTACGCAGCTGCTGTGAATTATGCAGGTACGGACGATGGCAAGCTATCCATTGCTTATCCGGTGAGTTGGTTCATGCGAGCCTTTCGGATGCAGGTGGCGAGACCACCAGGAAAGGGAGCAGCTAGGGTCAAGTGCATTCATACAAAGGGGAATCCCGCCTATGCCCGGCAGCTGAGCCGTAAGGAATTGCAGGGCTTGTGTATTACCAGACCTTAATGCCTCCGATGTGTGGAGAGGTCGTGAAGTAGATGTTTAGAGAGGTCATGAAGTAATAGCGTAATGAGATAATGCAGTGATGAAGTGATGAAGTAAATGAAGTGATGAATTGATGGGATATGAGGTAACACGGTAATAATGTAATTAAAAGTGACCATATGATTGTGCAGGTAGGGATATTGAATAATTTCGCGACTCTATTTTGGCTCAATATACAATTCAGCCTCCGGCTCATTGCTAATCAATAGTAGAAAATATAACATATTGTATAAAATTCACGACAACAATGATATGTTACCTGACATAAAATACTGGATTAGAAGCAAGGAGCTACTGATGGGGGGCGGAGTAAATGAGTGTGGAGGCGTTGAATGACTGCGTGAGGAGAGACCTGGGGTACGTGGCCTACCGGGGTACAAATTGGGTACGTGAGCATCGCCATCCGGAGGGGCACGTCTACGATGTTATTGTAGTGGGCGGTGGTCAGAGCGGTCTGGGCATCGCTTTTGGACTGCTGCGAGAGCGTGTGGCTAATATTCTGGTCATTGATGACAATCCGGAGGGACAGGAGGGACCTTGGGAGACCTATGCTCGCATGATGACGCTCCGTACACCGAAGCATATCACCTCGATAGACCTCGGAATTCCCTCCTTGACCTTCCGCGCATGGTGGGAGGCTCAGACGGGCACCCAGGGCTGGGAGGAGCTGGACAAAATTCCACGCCAGCACTGGATGAGCTATCTGCGCTGGTATCGACAAGTGCTCCAGCTGCCTGTACGGAACGAGGTCAGGCTAACCTGGATTGAGCCGATAGAACGTGGGCTTCATCGTCTACATGTGGACGGAGCGGGTGCTACTACCAAGACGCTACTGGCGCGAAAAGTTATTCTGGCTAACGGAATACAGGGAGGAGGAGAGTGGCACATTCCGTCCATGATCAAGGAGCAGCTCTCTTCGGAGCAGTATGCCCACACCTCACAGCCTATAGATTTCGATACTTTACGAGGGAAACGGATCGCTGTGCTGGGCGGTGGGGCTTCTGCGTTCGACAACGCTAACTATGCCCTTGCCGAGGGCGTGGCCGAGGCGCATGTGTTCGTACGCCGGGATGAGCTGCCACGGATCAATCCGATTCGGCAGATGGAGCTGTCGGGGATGATTGAGCGTTACGCTGCGCTTGGTGATGCAGACAAGTATGCGGTAATGTCGCACTTCTTCAGGCACAATCAGCCCCCGACGAATGATACCTTCGAACGCGCATCCTCTTGGCCGGGCTTCCACCTGCATCTTGGTGCGCCGTGGGAGGCTGTGGAGCAGACCGACACCGGAGTGCGGATTACTACGCCGAAGGGACAGGATACGTTTGATTATCTGATAATCAGTACAGGGCTTCTGACGGATCCGGCACTGCGCCCGGAGCTGAGAAGTGTAGAGCCATTTATTACACGCTGGGGCGACCGATACACGGCTACAGAAGAGGTAGCGAATCCGTTGCTGGATATGCACCCGTATCTGAGTCCGGGCTTTGCCTTCATCAGCCGAGCCCCGGAGGGGGAGGACGGGCTGCATGGTCTGTTCAGCTTCAACTATTCGGCGCTGATCAGCTGCGGTCTGTCAGCTTCGGCTTTGTCAGGCATGCGCTTTGCCATTCCCAAGCTGGTCGGCGCCGTGGCTGATCAGCTCTTCCTGGATGACCGGGAGGCTATTCTGGCTGATTTCTTCGCTTATGGTGAACCTGAGTTCACCGGAGCATGGCCAGTAAGAGCATAGCCTAGCGTAGTCCAGTGAAGTGTAGTGCAATCCAGTGCAGTACGGTTCAGTACAGTAAAGTAAAGTACAGTAAAGTAAAGTACAGTAAAGTAAAGTACAGTAAAGTAAAGTGTAATTTAGCGTGGTCAGGGTACCCATAGCTACGTGTGAAGGTACGGAGCCGATGGGTAAGGACTGTGCCCGGCCTGAGCTAACGGCTAAAGCGATATTCCTTGGGGGAGTACCCCGTATGCGTACGGAACAGCTTGATGAAGTAGCTGGTATTGTCATAGCCCAGAGACTGAGCTACCTGCTGCGTCGTAATATCCGACTGCTCGAAGGCTTCCTTCGCCTGCTCCATCTTGATACGGGTCACATACTCGATGAAGGTCTCGCCCGTCTCGCTCTTGTAGATTCTGCTAAAATGACTCGGGTTCATGCCGAGGTGTCGTGCTACATCCTCCATGCTGATCTTCTCATGCAGCCGTGCCGAGACATACTTCTGAGCCTCATAGATGACGGGACGCTTGGATTGCTGGGCGATGGACTCAGCCAGCGTGATCTTGTCGCGTACATACCCGTCAATGAATCCCTGCAGCTCCTCTAGCGTATTGAACTGGAGGAGCTTCTTGTGCAGCGTCTCAGCAGAATGACCATGGAAATGCAGAAGAGAGCTGTACTTAACCTCGATATCCATCAGTAGCTTGAGGAGGAAAGCACGCACGGCATCTACCTGAAAGCGGCCGTCCCGGATATACTGCGTCCATTCCCGGACAATGTCGCTGCAGCGATCGCGATCCTGCACAGCAATGACCTGCTTGATATCATCCAGCGCCTGCTGGTAGCTACTAAAGATATCCTCGCTGGAGGTGGCAAAATTTGTACGCTTGTAGATGCTTCCCTCCGCTGCATAGAAACGTTGGTTGTCCGTAACCAGCAGCTCCTGCATGCCCTTACGCAGCTCCGCCGGGGAAGAGAAGGGCTCGGACATAGCAGCTGACATACGGATATGCAGCCTTTGAAATGCACTTAACAGCGAAGTGAGATGCCCGCGTACGATCTCATACTGGTTCTGCTTGATGGTCTTCGGGAAGGGGAACAGCAGCAGTGTCTCCTGCTGACTGAACTGGAAGCTCACGCCGATTCCCGCGCGGTCGATCAGCTCTTCGATGACATTATCAAAGGCATAGCCCATGAGGGTGCCATTCTGGAACCGTCTTTGCAGCAAGTGGGCGTTATTAGGATATAACAGCACGGGCATGTAGGGTGTCGCATGGATATGGACGCCCAGCTCCTGCAGCTCACGCGTCCACCCTGCCTCGTTAATCACGGGATTATGCAAGGATTTGCGCATGAATTCGGCTTTGTACAAGGAATGAGTCTCGTGTACGATGCGTTGCATGTGCAGCTTCTTTTGCTGCTCGGTAAGCTCCCCTTGTAATTTGTCGACGATACTGCGCAGCTGTGCCGTAATCTCCTCAGGCTGCATGGTTTCCTTAAGAATATAGGCGGTCACCCCGATGGATACGGCTTGCTGTGCGTACTGGAATTCATCGTGGCAGGAGAGAATGATCGTCTGCAGCTTAGGGTTCCGTTCCTTCAGCTGACGAATGAGTGTCAGGCCATCCACCTTGGGCATACCGATATCCGTAACGAGAATGTCTGGCAGTGTCTGCTCGCAACATTCGAGAGCCTCGCTACCATTGTGGCAAAGGCCAATGATCTCGATGCCCAGCTCCTTCCACGGAATCGAGTGCTGCAAGAATTCCAATACAGGGTAGTGATCGTCAGCCAGCAGTGCTTTCATCATACGTATCCCATCCTTTCCAGGGAATGTAGAGTTGGACGTTTGTCCCTTCCCCCGGTGAGCTATCAATCCTCATATCACTGTCCTTGCCATAGATAAGCTGCAGACGGTGGTACACATTGTTCATGCCGATCCCTGACATGCCCTGACGCTGCGCAGAGAGCGTGTTGGTATCAAGCCTGAGATTCCGGTTCAGCTCCTCAAGCTGATCAGGAGGAATACCCTGTCCGTCGTCCGAGACAGTGACAATGAGGAGGTCTTCTTGTATTTCCGATGTAATGCAGATCGTGCCGCTGCCCTTCTCTAGCCCATGGATAAGCGCGTTCTCAATAATGGGCTGGAGTACGAAGCGTGGCATCATGACGTCCAGCGTCTCGGGAGCGAGCTCCGTCTCGTAGTGGAATGGCTCACGCAGCGTTACCTGCATGAGCACCATGTATTCAACGCTGATGCTGATCTCTTCATCAAGACGGACCATGCGATCCTGGCGCTGGATCGTCATGCGCAGCAGCCTGGACAGGGAGCTGAGGAGATCGGCGCTCTCCCGGTCGCCCCTTAGCCATATTTTCATACGGATCGAATTCAGAATATTGAACAGAAAATGCGGGTGAATCTGGGCCTGTAGCATGGATAGCTCAGCCTTGCGCTTGTTCTCCTGCTCTGTCGTGATTTCCTCTACCATTCCCTCTACCCGATCAAGCATTTTATCGAAGGATTTGGCGAGCATACCTACCTCGTTCTCCCCGCGAATACCTGAGCGCACGGAGAGGCGGTCCGCTTCGATACTGGCGGCGACCCGGCTCAGCGCGACAAGCGGCTTGGTGAATTGACGCAGCAAGTAGATCAGAATCGTGACAAACAGTACCATGAACCCAACCTGCCACAGGAAATTAATCCAGTAAATCCGGTTCGCCTTGGATACAGCGTCATCATAAGGGATGAGGCTCACGATTGACCAGTTCTCGTAGGGCATTTTCTCCATGGCATACAGATAGGATACCCCATCAATGGAGATCACGGGTGATTCCTTGGCACTGTGCTCATTCATAACATTGAGATGGGGGAAGGTCTCACCCACACCCTCCTGTCCGGCCAGAATTCGGCCGTGGTCATCTACGAGCAGAATCGTCTGCTCTTTGTAAGCCTCGAAGAGCTCGGAGATTCGTTTCTCCGAAATGCTGACCACGAGGTACGCATATGGGCGTGTACCTGATGTACGGAGCGTGCGCACGAAGGTAATCACCTGGGGATTACGCTCCTGCTGGTTCTCTACATAGTTAGGCTGGATACCCAGCCATTTGTTCTGATAGGCAGGCAGCTGGTCCATCGCCCTGAACCATGGCTCCTCCATGAATTGGAGGGGAGTGAACTGGTTCATGAGCAGATAATTGGTATAGAAGCGCTGATCTGGCGTAAGAACGGTTACAAATACTCCATCCTTATCGTGCGTCAGTGAATTGATCCGTTCAGTTATATTATAGGTGCCGCGATAGAAGGTATCTTTGTAGTTGCCGCTCTTCAAAAAAGGTGTAATGCTGCTGTCGAACTCCAGATGATTCGCAATACTGAACAGACCCTGTATGGTGTTCTGAAGCTGCAGCTTGACGAGCTTGAGCGATTCGGAGGCATTCGTCACAGCCTGCTCCTTGATCAGATTGTTGGTGAACATGCCGCTGATATAGACGACAAACCCAAAGGGAATAATCAAGCATATTAAGGAGGTCAAAATAATCTGGTGTCTCAGCTTGGAGTTGCGAATATATCGAAGCATATCGTTCATCCTCTTCAGGGAGTTCGGCATCATTTCCTATTTTTATTATAAAGCGCTTCCAAATTGCATGCACCCTATATTTTTTGTAAATGGCTGTTACAGTACTATTGTTGGGTTGACCGGGCGCTAAATGCAAGGAATAGGACGCCGCACAAGCGGGTCCTAATCCATGGGATGAATCTATGAAAGTGCTAGTGCGCTATTGATTCGCGCTAATCAAGTTCTTAATGTTGGTCTGCGCATTGGTGACGGCTGTATCCAGATCCTGAGCACCCAGCAGCATTTTCTCCATCTCGTTCATCAGGGCTTTATCAAGCTCTTCTTGATAAGGTACTGAGATGTACATCTTAGCCAGCTTTGTAGCATCGAGCACGTGCAGCAGGGATTCCTTGTCGATCAGCTTATCTGCATCAGGACCAGAGGTCATCTTGTCAATCAGAGCCTGAGAGTCCGATTTAGCCCAGCCATTCAGGTATTTACCTTGCAGCTCCATACCTTCAGTAGTGAACCACTTCGCGAAGGTGTAAGCTTCTTGCTTGTGCTTGGATTTAGCATATACGGTTACAAAGTCACCATCAGCTTTACTTGCAATCGGATCGCCAGCTTTGGCTGTCGGATAAGGAGCGAAGGCTGTCTTGAAATTCTGCTTGATTGGTCCGTTACCTGCCGCTTCTGTAATCATCCAGGAACCGATCATCAGCATGCTAGCTTGACCGTTCATGAAGACGTTCCGGTAGTGCAGCTTCTGGCTGATAGTATCCTCATATGGTACAGCGGAGCCTTCCTTGGCAGCACGATCGCGAATCGCGAGCCCTTGGCGGAACAGGTCATTATCTGTATTCGGTGTACCGTCAGACTTGATTACGTTGTTGTTCTCCAGTTGACCCATCAGTGGCAGCATGGAGTAGTCTACCCATGTGTGGAAATAGGTACCGTATTGCTTGGTAGGGCCTTCGCCCTTGGTCAGCTTCTGGGCATAGTCGAGATATTCGTCCCAAGTCCATTCGGTCGGTACAGGCAGGCCTGCCGCGTCCAGTTGGTCCTTGTTCAGCATGACGAAGTATTGATTGACTTTACCAGGGAAGGCATAGTGCTTGCCATCAATGGCAGTGTCCACTTGATATTCATCGTTGAATGTCTGGCCGTCCTTCTCCAGATACTCATCGAGCGGCTCCAATACGTCAATCGCAGCACGCTGAGCATAAGCAGTCGGGTTGTTCATAATCATAACGTCCAGCTCTTCGCCAGAGGCGATCGCAAGGTCAATCTTCTTCATCGTCTCGTTGGCATCGTTCAGAACACCTACGACGGATTCTACTTTAATATTCGGATGTTGCTTCTCGAATTCAGCAATTAGCGTGTCGAAGCCCTCAATTTTGTCATCGTACCAGTGGAAAAATTTGATTGTGACTTGCTCGTTGCCACCCTCACCGGACCCAGCGGAGCTTTGCTCATTGGCAGAGCCCCCGCAGGCAGTCAGTAATAGAGAGAGAAGCAGTACCGCGCAAAGGCTGATAGAGACAGCGCGCCGTTTTTTCATGGATATAACCTCCCTGTGTGTATGCTTTCTTTATAATGGATAAAACGCTTACATTGATCATCCTATCATTTGCACTGATATGCGACATGCAACAATCTTTTTGAAAAGCAAAATATTTTGACTTCATGTGCTCTTTTCGATGTTAAAGTTGTCATCACTTCAGGAAGTATTTCTGCTAGGAGGATCCTTTAACAATGATCTCGCGCATGTCCAGTGTATCCATATTAACCCTTAACGCCGCCCAGTGCGATGCCTTCAATAACCTGCTTCTGTCCGATGATGAACATAATGAGCAGTGGAATGATAGCGGATACGGCCCCGGCCATAATCAGAGAGTAATATTGTCCGTACGCGTCGGCGAATTTATTAATACCGAGCTGCAGTGTGTAAAGATGGTCGGAGCGCAGGAAGATCAGCGGATTCTGATAGTCATTCCACGTCCAGATGAAGCGCAGGATTGCATATGTTGCAATGGATGGACGAACGAGTGGGAATGCAATCTGAGCGAAGATCCGAATATGGCCCGCACCGTCAATCTTGGCTGCTTCGATGAACTCCTGATTAATCCCCAGGAAGAACTGACGCAGCATGAACGTCCCCATAACACTGAAGCTGCCCAGCATGATGAGTCCCAGATGGCTGTCGAACAGGCCGAGCCAGCGGTACAGGATGAACTGTGGTACGAGAATCGCCTGTGCCGGGATCATGTAAGTGGACAGGACGATCAGGAAGAGGAATTCCCGCCCGCGGAACTGGATCTTGGAGAATCCGTAAGCCGCCATACTGGACACGATCACCGAGATGGCCGTCGTGAGCAAGGTTACCTTAATGGTATTCCAGTAGTACAGAGCGAAGGGATAATTCCCGGCCCATACCTGTGAATAGTTCTGAATAGCGTTCCAGGTCGTCGGAATCCATTCGATTGGATATTTGAAGACATCCGCTTCGATCTTGAAGGATGTGGACAGCATCCAGATGAATGGCATCAGGAATATGATCCCGATAATCAGCATAATCACTGTCATGATCAGCTTGCCGGCCTGCCCTTTAATCGATTGTAGCATAGACATGTTCCCTCCCTTGGAACCTCATTAGTAATTGACCCATTTCTTCTGTGCGACCCATTGAATGCCCGTAATCGCCAGTACCATGAGCAGCAGGACAATCCCCATGGATGAAGCATATCCGGTCTTCAGATTCACGAATGCCGTGTCGTAGAGATAGTACACCATTACAGAGGTGGAGCCAGCTGGTCCGCCCTCGGTGAGGACCTTGATCAGATCGAAAATACGGAATGTAGAGATGACACCAGTTACCAGCAGGAAGAACGATGTCGGCGACAGCATAGGAACCGTAATGAATCTGAATTTGTGGAAAGCATTAGCTCCATCAATATCAGCAGACTCATACAGGTCCTTCGGAATGTTCTGCAATCCTGCCAGATAGAGGATCATGTAGAATCCGATACTGGTCCAGACGTTAATCATCATGACCGAGATCAAGGCAAAGTTCGGGTCAGCGAGCCATTTCGGCGGGCTGCTCATTCCAAGGGACATCAGGAACTGATTCACTGGCCCATAGGAAGGGTGGAACAATACTTGATACACAATAGCTACGGCTACTACGCTGGAGATGTAAGGCATGAAGAAGATGACCTTGAACATCCCTTTCAGGAACACCTGCTTGTTCAGCACGACTGCCAGCACCAGCGAGACAATCATGGTAACAGGAATGACGATCAGGAGCAGCAGGTTATTGACTAAGGATTGAATGAACAACGGGTCCTTCGTTAATTTAATAAAATTGTCCAGACCCACGAATTTGATTCTGTCCAATCCGGCGACGAAGTTCCAGTCCGTCAAGCTTAGAACGATCGTAGCCAGAATCGGAATGAGTGTGAATATGAATAAGCCAGCCAGCATCGGACCAACAAATAGATATCCCATTAGTGTTTCTTTGCCGTTTTGACCAGCTGAACGGACCTTTGTCTTGCGCCATCCGGTCTGTTGTGTCTCTGCCACGGCCGTGTTGCGATTCCCTTTCATAGTCATCCCTCTCTCTATAGAATTTAGCAAATGAGTTCATACGCATCTGCGCTGCAGCGTCTGTGCCTGGTCCCAAAATATTGTGCCAGGGACAGCTCAGCGCTTGCTCTATACTCCACATTGTAGGCAGGGAGGGGTGTCCATACATGAAATATATTTTTCAGTTTTGGAATTATTGTGCGCGACTGTACGCCATAGGAGTAGAAGAATGCTTGATTTGGCCCCTTTTGAGCATAGAAATCGAGGTCTAATCATGAACTAAAGACGGTGTACATACACAGCTTATATGGCAATGAACGGTGTTGCTTCTATATATAAGTCAAAAAGCTTTGTGAAAAGAAAAATATGTTCCATCTGTAGCAAGAACAGGCCGAGTATAATGGGGTCAGAACCTCAAGAATAAGGAGGATGAATGCATGTTCACGTCTGCCGAGATACGTCAGGCCTTGCGGAATGGACCTCCCGCTTCGTTCCCTCTTATGAAGAACAGAGAGCGCTGGGAGACGATAGGCAGAGCGGATGTATTGCAAGCATTAACGAATGAAGTCAGGGAAATGGCTCACCAGGACGCCGACAGCGTGCCGCCTCGTCTAACATACTCCCTGTATCGGCTATTCGCCGAGACGGGTGACCGGACGAGCTATCAGGAGGCTTACTTCGAACGGAGACGCCGCATGGCGAGTCTGGCCTTGAGCAGCTTGCTGGAGAATAATGAAGAGCTGATCTCACCGCTTGAGGATATGCTATGGGACATCTGTGAGGAATTCACCTGGAGCCTTCCGGCACATATATCGTCCACCCAGGATATCAGCAGTGTCAGCACGACGGTGGATCTGATGGCTGCAGAGACAGCACAGGCGCTGGCTGAGATTACTGTCTGGCTGGAGGATAGTCTAAGTGCTGAACTGGTTCGAAGAATTCGCTATGAGGTGGACCGGAGGGTGCTGCGTCCAGCCTTCGAGGGTCCTGTCCCGTTCCACTGGGAGCAGGCGACGCATAACTGGGCAGCCGTCTGCGCGGGAGCTGCGGGCATTGCCGCGTTGATGCTAGTGCAGGATCGAGCCAGATTGGAACGGATATTGAACAGAGTATGCGGATCAATGGCCTGCTTTGTAAGCGGATACGGTAATGATGGCGGATGCGCTGAAGGGCTGGGGTATTGGGTATACGGCTTTGGCTACTATGTGTATTTCGGCGACCTGCTATATGAATATACGGATGGCAGGCTGGATCTATTGAGCCAACCGAAGATTGCACAGATTGCCTTGTTCCCTGAGCGCATTCACTTTGCTGACGGTGTATCAGCGAACTTCTCGGATAGTGGCGAGATCGAGGCTCTTCCCTCAGGGTTGCTCTCCAGACTGTCTGTACGCATACAGCATCGTTATTCGCTCCCGCTCACGATTCCCGCTTTTGGCGAAGATCCTTGCTACAGATGGTGCCACGTCTCGCGTAACCTGCTATGGACGAAGGAAGAAGCTCTGGGACGGGAACAGGCTACAGAGAGCCATTACTTACCGGAGCTGGCCTGGCTCGTTGCACGAGGAACCATAGGAGGGCAGCAAGGGGAGAGATTGACAGCAGGCCTTGCGGTCAAAGGAGGACATAACGACGAGCCACACAATCATAACGATCTGGGCCATGTGACCGTGCATGCCGGGGGAGAGAATATCCTGTGCGACCTCGGAGCGGGCGTGTACACGAAGGCATACTTCTCAGACGGGCGTGATGAGATTGTGAATATATCGTCCCGTTATCATTCTGTACCGATCATCAATGGACAGGTCCAGCGCTCGGGCAGGCAGGCAGCCAGTACCGTCCTGAATGTACAGCACGAGCCCGATAGCAGCTCTATCGCATTGGACCTGACGGCCGCATACGAGGTGGATGGGCTGCAATCGTACATCCGCTCTCTGGATTGGCAATGTGCCTCTGCAACGGCTTCGCTGACAATCCGGGATGTGTTCAGCTATACAGGTACTGCGGCACCGCTGGAGGTAGAAGAGCGATTCATTAGCTGCCATCGGCCTGAAGTGGCTGCTGGCAGCATATGCTGGATAGGAAGCAAGGCAGAGGTCGAGCTTACTTATGATGGGGAGCAATCCAGCGTAGAGGTTACCCCGGTAGCGCATTTGGATCATGACGGGCATCCCTTTACCTTCTATGTTACTGCCATAACAAGATGCGGAGTAAGCGGGGGAAATAGTAGCCTCAAGACGGTTACCACGAATTCAGATGCAGCGGACTGGACTACGCAGAATCAGATTACACCAGATCAGAATGCACTTCACCGAGGTGCATTGGAGCGGAATGCGTCAAGTCAACCAAATCAACCAAATCAAGCAATTCAAGCAAATCAACCAATTCTAAAAGCTGAGCCTGATAGTTCTGCTTACTTTGCTGGCCCTGACGTATCAGTGCAGCCGATGGTTGAGACATGGGAGCTAAATATGGCGATTCGAGCGATTCCGGCAATTTGAGCGGATGATTAAGCCTGGACCTGGTAATTGGATTATGACGGCTAGCTTGGACCCAGAATCGGCAGCTTGAGCCCTTATGTAATCCAATGAATACTGCAACAATGCAAATAGTTAAGACAAATAGAAAAGCAAATAGAAAAGGTAAATAGATAAGTACACATCTAATGCAAGCGGATATATATCAACACCCTTTGCATGGAGCCATGCAAAGCTACAAAAAGCTCACGAAGGAGCGGTTATGACGATGAATCATGTGACAGAAGTTACCCGGGAGGATTATCCATGGTCAGGGCAGGCGCAGGAATACCTCGCAGCACTATCTTCGACGGAGGAGACTGTAGCCAGTGGCTGGAATCGCCAGCGGAAGCTGGCATTACTTGAAGGCTTGGTCAACGCCTATAAGCAGCACCAGGATCAGCACGGGGCTATTATTGACCCCTATTCGGATCAGGAGCGGTACTATTCTACACCTTGCTACGCACTTGCTGCGGCTGTGCTCGTGAATGAGGGGAGAACAGAACTGCTGGAATCCGCAGCCTCGGCGCTGGAGAGCAGCATCCAGAGCGTGGTGACTCGCACGGCTCCGGATGAGCATCCGGATTTCTTTCCAGTAATGATTATGGGTGCTTACCGATTGCTCAAGACGCGACTCCCTGAACGTGCAGCTCACTGGCATGAGCTACTGCAACAGATTCAGCCAGAGGAGTACTACCGGTTCACTATGAGTCATATGAAGAACCCGAATCGGATGATTAACTGGAACGCTATTATGATCTCCGGCGAATATGTTCGTTATCTGGAGGGAATGGCGTCTGAAGCAGGCTGGATGGATACCTATCTGCGTAATTACCACTTGCCGCGCTTCACCGCACTCGGACTATACCAGGATGGTCCGCTTAATCTTCCGAACAGCCCCTTCTCCTATGATGCTGCGACGAGATACCACCTCGGTACGATGCTAAGAGCGGGCTATCACGGGGAGTGTCTCGCAGAGCTGGAGAAGCATCTAGCCCGCGGAGCCTTCAGCTCGCTGCTCATGCTGTCGCCACAAGGCATGATTCCACCGCGGGGAAGAAGCGGACAGCATCAATGGAATGAAGCAGCGGCGGCCTTCACCTTCACGACATCGGCTCAAGCTGCCTACGAAGCTGGAGATATGGCGTTGGCAGGAGCCTTCCGCAGAGCAGCAGCATTATGCTGGGATGCGATTGGACGCTGGGTTACACCTGAGGGGAATCTACGCATCGTCCGCAACTATTATGAACCAGAAGCGCGGCATGGCTTCGAGGTGTACAGCAATCACACCTGCTATAACCTATGGACGACCGCGGCCTTGGCTTACACGATCCTGCATGACGGCGTGGATGTACCGGAGCGGCCTATACCTGCAGAGCTTGGCAGTCGTGTGCTGGTCGGGGACGGCTGGTTCCAGACAATCCTGGCTGCGGTGCCTGGACAGCAGATGGTCATTCAGACCTCGCTCAATGATCCCTATCATATTCCGGGTATCGTCCGCATCCAGCATCAGCAGCTTCCCGAGCTGATCGGCCCGGCTGCACCAGGACATAAGGATAGCGGCTTCACTGAATACGGAGAGGGAGATATTCTTCCGATCAGCTACGCCCCAGCTTGGCGCACCTCGGATGGACTGTGGCACAGTCTGACAGAGGGTCTGGAGGGCTCCAGTCCGTTCGATCGGGACGTGGGCATTGACCCAGCAGATGGTGGAGGCGCCGTTCAAGTGAAGCATGAATCAGCTGATGAGCAGGTCAGTGAGCTTGAGCTCTCCTGGAGCGGTCCGTTCAAGGGCGTATCAGAGGTGCAGACCCGCTACAGACAGGAGCCGGGACGCATTACCGTGACCTATGAAGTGAATGGAGAAGTCGATGCTATCGGGGCTATCATACCGTTAATGCACTTTGACGGACAGGAGCATAGCCATATTCGCCTTGAAGGCCAGACACTTACCAATGAGTTCAGAGGTGCGGCGGTGACGGTGACAAGCGATACCCCTAATGCGGTAATAGAACTTCAGGAGGAGACTGTGGCCTGCCGGAACGGACTGCTTAGATGGGCCCGTATCGAAGCGAGTGGACGCGAGATTAGCTTCCAGATCGAATTGGCCGAGAACGCTACGACTTGATAGCGTGTGGAATGGATAATGTTGATAACAATAGGATAGCCAAGAAAATGACTATATTAAGAATATCGAGGAGTGATTAGAGTTGACTTCGACTTGGATCGATGCTGCCTGGCAGCATACAGTAGATAGCACGCTGCGAACCGCTCAAAGAATCAGTGATACCTTTCCGCATGTTGTCTTGGACGGAGCCTATGACCAGCGTGAGGCTGCCTGGTGGACAGCGGGCTTCTGGCCCGGGCTGCTATGGCTTGTCTACCGCTCTGAGCAGCGTAATGAGCTGCTACCTATACTGGCAAGCTGTGAGCGACAATTGGAGGAATGCCTGCATGATACGGAATCCGTGGATCATGATCTTGGATTCATCTGGCTGCTGAGTGGGGTAGCCAGCTATGGGCTGACTGGGGAGCAGGATTCGAGACGGCGCTCGCTGCTCGCAGCGAATCTTCTCTCGGCTCGTTTTCATCTGAGCGGACGTTTCATTCGTGCCTGGAATTTCGAATCTACATTTATGGATACCCGCTATGTTGCGATTATCGATAGCATGATGAATCTACCGTTGCTGCACTGGGCATCCGCGGAGAGCGGGGACTCCCGATTCGCAGAGATTGCGGTAGCTCACGCTGATACGGTGGCGAGCGAGTTCGTCCGTAGTGACGGCTCCATCTCCCACGTCATGGAGTTCCTGCCAGGGCAGACTCCAATCCAGCATGGCGGTCAAGGCTACGCCCCGGGATCGGCTTGGGCGCGTGGGACCTCTTGGGCTGTGTACGGCTTCGCGCTCTCTTATGGCTGGACCAAGAATCCGCGTGATCTTCAGGTGGCCGAAGGAGCAGCAGACTTCTTCCTGGCCGAGCTGGGCGATGATATCGTACCATATTGGGATTTCCGTGCTCCCGAGGAGCATCGGATCGCTTGGGATTCTTCGGCGTCAGCTATCGTAGCAAGCGGATTGTTGGAGCTGGCACGCTATTCAGCCAAAGGCGAGAAATATCAGGAAGCTGCTGAAAGAATCCTCAAGGGACTCTACGAGCAATATACTTCACCAGCGGGCGAAGAAGGGATAATCACCAAGGGGACGGTTCATTACCCAGAGCAAAAGTATCTGAACGTGCCGATTATCTACGGGGATTATTTCTTTGCGGAGGCGCTCGCGAAGCTGCGTGGTAAACAGGGGTTCTTTAGTCTAAGCAGCAAGTAATTGGCTATATCTCGGCAAGTATTGGGTAGAGTTGCACAGGTGGATAGTGTAGTTGCTCTAGGTGGAACGAGCATGCACTTATTAGGACATGAGGGCTTCATCAGTACCCAAGGCATCAGTCAATAAAGGGTCTAACGTCGATATAACAACGATTAAAAACAACGGATACGCTAATTATGCTGTATCCGTTGTTTTTGTCTGGAGAATTCTTCGTAGGGCTTACCTATTCAGCTGCTGGCTAGAGGTCATTGGACGTCAGGCGCTAGGCCACTTTTTATCACCAGTCAGATATTTCTCGGTCAGCACGGACAACAGCTGAATGCCAACCTCATTTTGCCCACCCTCGGGAATAATCAGATCTGCATATTTCTTCGAAGGCTCAATGAAGGCCTCATGCATTGGCTTGACGGTGGTCAGATATTGCTGATGAATGGATTGAATCGTTCGCCCACGTTCCTCAATATCACGGAGTACACGGCGCAGAATCCGCACGTCAGGATCTGTATCGACGAATACCTTGATGTCGAGAAGCGTACGGAGCTTCTCATCCGATAACACATGAAGCCCTTCCAGAATGACAATGTTGTTAGGCTTCAGCTCGATCGTCTCTGTAGAACGCGCATGGCGTGTAAAATCATAGATGGGTGCATGAGCCTGCTGGCCCTGCTTGAGCTGTGTCAGATGCTCCATGAGCAAGTCATTGTCAAAAGCGAAGGGATGATCGTAGTTCGTCAGCTCGCGCTCGGCGAAGCTGAGATGAGGCTGGTCTTTATAATAATTATCCTGGGAGATGAAGGTGACCTTCCCCGATCCCAGGCGGTCAATAACTGAACGAGCAACGCTGGTCTTCCCAGAGCCGGTGCCGCCGGCGATACCGATAATGAGCATGGTGATTCAATTAACCCCCCTGAAGTAATAGGCTGTACAATTCATGTATTGTAGCACAAGCTGCACTTTTTTTCACGCACTGAAGCAAGTTAATTCTGGATTAACCCATCTGGCGTTCCATACACATCAAGACAGACACGTACAAGAGTGGCTTATGTACGTTATAACCGTATGTAGTGCCTGATGTGCCATGTACCTTTATCCAGGGACTGGAGACCAGAAAGACAACCAGAAAGCTGGATTTTTTAATATCCTCTATAGTAGCCCAAGATACGCAGCTGGCTGGGTATGTCTGTTCGTCAGATCTTTACCTAGGTCGCGCATATGCATGTACGAGACGCGTCCGTGTAAATAAGCATCCTGCTTGCCCACATGACGAAGGGCCACTGGATATACTCGCGTAGCGTACGAAATGATGGCTTGGCAATCTGTGTCTTCAAGGTCTCGGCTGTAGCCGTACTCGCTTTGCGGCTCGGAATTGACCGATTTAGTCTCCCGAGCCTGACGAACGGTCGTGAAAATGCCAATGCTGCCAATCCTTAAAATCCGGGGTAAGCGCTTGAACATGTTATTTGGACATCAAAACATGAACATTTAAATTTCCTGCCTAACTATCCTTTCTAGCTATTAACAATACTTAAAAGCCAGTTGGTATTTACATAAATTTGTCGAAAAAATAGGAGGAATTATCTATGTAATTTTATTCAAATAAATGTAATATATTTACTGTATAAATTTTAAATGAATTCATTTTATTTCAAGGAGGAATTGGTCCATGTTTTCAAGAAAATTATTGGTTTCTGTATTATCCTTTGCTTTGCTGTTCGCAGCGATTCTACCATTCTCAGCTATGGCGGCTTCAAGTACAACTTACCTTGATACTTCAGAAACCGTATCCATTAATGGGCGGGACATCCATCCCGAATGGAAAACAAAAATTGCAAAAGAGGCTATCAGGGAACTGGCTGACAATTTGAGTAATGGAAAATTCATCAAAAAAGTACTTGATGAACTTCCCCCTGGAAAGTATAAAGAGGTATTTGAAAAAACTGTAGATGACATATCTGATGCATTGTATAGTCTTGCCAAAAAAGGTGATCAAGGAGAGGAGTACATTCGAGATTTCATTCAACAAGTTATCATGCAAACAGGAGCTTCGACATCTACAGCCAAAACGATTGCGAACATCCTTGTCCTGGTGTTCCTCTAATCTAACTCAGAGTAAGAAAAGGGCATCATTGTAGGTGCTCTTTAATCGCTTAATGAAGGGAACGTTACAATGGGAGCCAAAGAAACAATAGAAGAAAAATTGGATCGCTTAGAGTTATATATTTCATTTTTGCGAGACATCGCTGTAGATCATGAGGAGTATGCATTATGGGATTGGATGATATCCAAAAGGTTAAATCGTGAGCAATGTAATAAAATCAAAAATGTTCTGAAGTTTCATGTTAGAAGTTTAATCGATGCGGAAGATCATCAAAACATATCTGATGTTTCCAATCTAACATCCCAACTTCGGGAGATTTTATCTACCACCGATGAGGCCTTAATCAATGAATTGCTTAGAAATGCGGTGAAAATGCCAGCGTATAAAAGATTAACTTATTATCTAAACCAAATATCCTAATGTATTAGTGACGGTTCAAACTCTTGCCTTGAAATGAGAAAAGCAGAGCTAATTAGCAGATCTGCTTTTCTCATTTATTTAGTATGGTCTCAGGAAATAATATCCAATTTATTTCGATATGCAACCTTTAAAATTTCATCCACATTCAAACTAACGTTATAGGAAGCTTTTTCTCAACGAAATCAAGTGATTTTTCTCAGTCTGCTGTTCTTCCAAACATACTAAGAGGACCTCGTTTGGAATCCTCTATAAAATCAAGGCGTGATGTGCGATTTGACGTCATTCGTATAAGAAGAGCCTCTTTTCTTTGGCGATAGTTCCATCCTTTTGCAACTTCGATACGTTTGGCTACTGCTGTATGTGTACGTTCGAATTCAGCAGCTTTTTTCTGTGAAAATAATTCTATTTATTGATTTAAATTCAAGGAAATTCTCGTCGTTCATAAAGATGATTGCTTAACTAGCTACGCGAAAAAAAGGCCCCTACCGCCAATGGTAAGAGCCAAGAAGATTCTGAACATGCTGCTGAAAAATGATTTTAGATTATAGAATTTGCCAGGGTGTGTACATTAACCTACACAAGTGGACATTCACCATGTTGTTGTCTGCATTGGTTGGCATACAATCCTATTCATATCGAAGCGCGTCGATCGGCTTGAGCTTGGAGGCCTTGAGCGCTGGATATACCCCGAAGACTACCCCAACCAGCACGCAGCTGGTAAAGGCATAGATAATCGGCTGATACGAGAATTCGATTGGCATGCCCGCGAACTTCTGCAGCAGCTTGGCTGCGCCAATCCCGGTGCCAATACCGATCAAGCCGCCAATCAGACTGATGAAGACCGACTCGGTCAGGAACTGGGTCAGAATATTGCTGCGCCTGGCCCCAATCGCCTTGCGGATACCGATCTCCCGCGTACGCTCAGTTACGGATACCAGCATGATATTCATAATGCCGACGCCGCCAATGACGAGCGCAATGCCAGCTACGCCAAGCAGCAGCAGATTCATCGTATCGTTGACACCAGACGACATTTGCATGATCTCCGATTGCGTCATGAACTGGAAGTCATCCTGCTCCTCGGGCTTCAGCTTATGACTGCTGCGCAGCAGCTGCCGGATCTCCTCCTTGGCCTGATCGATCTTGTCGAAGGTGATAGCCGAGGCATTCATTTCCTGAATATACAGTTGTCCGAACATGTTCATCCCCGTCGTAATGGGAATGTAGACCTGATTGTTCGTATAGCTGCGCGAGCTATTCGCTGGATTCATCACGCCGACGACCTTGAATGGAATATCCTTGAGCTGTATCGTCTGTCCTACAGCGGTGGAGGATGCTTGTCCGAAGAGCGTCTGTGCTGCGTCGGAGCCCAGAATGATAACATTCATACGGTTGTCCACCTCATGATGCGTGAAGGTGCGTCCGTATTTCAACGTGAGCTTTTTGACACGGTAAAAGGACTCCGTAGTAGCCTCAACCTGAGCATCTACCACCTGCCGCTTCCAGGAGGCTTTAGCTGAATTCATGGCACTAGGTGCTACATAAGCAACAGAAGGAAGCTTTTCCATGCCCTTTGCATCTTCAAGGGTGAAGTTTTTGGGCTGGGCCATTGTCATCCAGTTGTTCTCATCGAAGGGCGCATACGGATAGATCATGAGCAGATTGCTACCCAGCCCGTTGATCTCCTTCGTAATGCTGGCGGTTGTCCCGCGGCCAATGGCCATGATGGCAATAACCGCGCCGATCCCGATGATAATTCCCAGCATGGTCAGGATCGTACGGAGCAGATTACTGCGCAGACTGCTCAGTGCTACACGAATCGTCTCGAAGAAACTCACTCCACCACTTCCTTTCGCGCGAATCTCCGATTCTCTACCGGATGATCCTGTTCAATCTGACCGTCGCGAAAGTGAACCAGCCGCTTGGCGTACTCCGATACCTCAATATCATGCGTGACCAGTACGATGGTCTTCCCGCGATCGTTAAGATCCTGGAAGATCTCCATAATCTCGCGGCTGGTCCGCGAATCCAGCGCTCCGGTCGGCTCATCCGCCAGCAGGATTACAGGGTTAGCGACGAGCGCTCTGGCAATGGAGACACGCTGCTGCTGTCCGCCGGATAGCTCGTTGGGCTTATTGTACATCCGTTCGGCCAGACCGACGCTCGCGAGCGCTTCTATGGCCCGTTCACGCCGTTCCCGAGCGGGTACGCCCGCGTAGAGCAGGGGCAATTCCACATTCGCAAGGGCTGTCGAGCGGGGAAGCAGATGGAACTTTTGAAAGACGAAGCCGATCTTCTCATTGCGGATATGCGCCAGCTCATATTCACGAGCGTCCAGAATGGAGTATCCGTCCAGATAGAATTCCCCGGAGGTAGGCGAATCAAGACAGCCCATCACATTCATCATCGTGGATTTCCCGGAGCCGGATGGACCCATGACCGCCACGAACTCTCCCTCATGGATGGACAGGCTTACGTCCCGAAGCGCATGAATCTCTTGATCGCCCACGTGATAGATTTTCTTCAGATTTCGAATCTCCATTACTGCACTCATGGGAAGACCGCTCCTGCCGAGCCATCCATCATGCCAGCGCCGCCTGGTGCAGGGATGACGACTGTATCTCCCTCATTTACGCCCGACTTTAATTCCACACGGTCCGTTGTGTAGAGTCCCAGCTCTACCGGCTTGAATTCATAGACAGACGTATTGGAGGGATCAGCGGCAACATAGACCCCGTCAGCTCCCCCGTCGGATTGGATGGCCGTCACGGGCACGAACAGGACATTCTCGGCCTTGCTGAGCTCGACAGCGATGTTCATAATCATACCCGTCTTCAGCTTGCCATCCGAGTTCGTGATGGATAACTCGGCGGCGTAGGCATTCACGCCCTCGTCCGAAGACACTTCTGGGGAGATGAAGGTGATGGTTCCCTCGAATTCCTCATCAGGATAAGCCGTCGTCGTCAAAATGGCTTTTTGTCCGGCCTTGACCTTCACGATGTCGCTTTGGTTAATCTTGGTTGCTACCTTCAGGTCACTGGAATTGGAGTTGTTCATCACGATGAATGGAGCTGTTGGGCTTGTCCCCACATCGCCATTGACCTTGAGGATGACGCCATCCCAGGGCGCTGTAATCTGCAGCTTGTTAAGCTCACTGCGCTTTTGCTCCAGATCTGTCTCGGCGCGGCTAATGTCGATTTGGAGATTTTCGAGCGTATCCTTTTCGGGTGGATCTTTCAGTTTCTTCAGCTCCAATTGGGCTGTCCGATAGGACATCTCCGCATCCTCAATGCTGTTCTCGATCTGATCGCGAGTCTTGCGCATCTGCAGCTCGGTTGTGTCATAGCTGGCCTGCGCCTTCTCCCAAGCCTGCTCGGCCTCTACCATCTCCTTGGCGGAGATGGCTCCCGAGTCGCTCAGGAACTTTTGATCCTCGTAGGTCTTCCGTGCCATCTCCAGGTCACTTTGGGCCGTCTTGAGCTGATTCTCGGCTTCTTGTAGCTCATAGCTACTCTTCGCGGTCTCAAGGGCCTTCGCGGCCTTCTGCACGTTCATTTCCTGCAGCTCCACCTCGGTCGCCTTCGGGCCCTTGGTGGCATCCGCTAGCTTGGAGCGGGCCATGCGGAGGGTATCCTCAGCATTCTGGATTTGCAGCTTGGCTTCCGTATCATTTAGCCGACCTAGCAGCTGTCCTTGCTTCACCTGATCTCCGACCTTGACATTGACCTCAGCCAGCTTGTCTGTACTGGTGCTGTTGAAGTTCAGGTTCACTTCCTTGGAGGCCTTGACCGTGCCCGTGACAGACAAGGTCTCGGTGATGTCACCACGTTCAACAATAATTGATTCATTCGGGATGGCCATCATCTCAGGCTGCTGCTTGTCCATGGAGCTGTATACAGCGGCCCCGCCACCACCAAGTGCGAGCACTACGATTGCACCGATGATCCATTTCTTCTGACGTTTCTTCCGTAACTGCTGTAATGCATTGTTCATTTGGGTCTCCGACATGTCTAGTCCCTCTCATAAAAAGTTTTGTGAGCTTTACTTCCTGAATTACCTTCGTACAAAACTCGCTTCAGAAGCATTGGCTAACTGCTCCAAGGTTTGTGCAGGGTATAGCTGGACTGAATCAGTCCAATGCCCAGATCGTTAATCTGCTGCTTCAATTGATCAACGCTCAGGCGGGCCTTGATGAGCTCCAGCTCTACGATCATGCCGCGCTCCCATTTCTTCTGAGCCAGCACCAAGTCAGCTTGGGCAATCTCCAGATCCTCGTACAGCTGTACGTATTTTTTCTGCTCGTCCTGCAGGGTACTATATAGTGATCTTACCGATTCGGCGAAGTTGTCCTTGCCGTTGGTCAGGGCCTCATTGGCATTCTTCAGATCCAGCTTCACGAGCTGATAGTCTTCATCGGTTCCCTGGAAATTGTAATAACGCAGAGTAATCTCCGCATTCTTGACAGCGTCTTGCAGCTGCCAGATGGTCGGGTTGTCTTTGAGAAGCCCTGTAATATGCGTCTCAACATTCATAGGCTCGGGTTCCTGATAGACCGGATGATCCACAAGGTTGAATGACGTACCCTTGGGCTTGTTCATCAGGGTATTCAGCTCGTCCTTGGCCTTCTGCAGATCGGTCTTCCGCTGCTCCAGCGTCAGCTCGGCATCCGAGCGTGCCTTCGTGCTATCGATCTTGCTCTTCTCCGAGATTAGACCTCGTGCCAGCTTGGCGATTGCAATCCGCTCCTCCAGCTTGGCGATCTGAACAGACTCCTGGGCAACAACGACTTGATTCTCGGCTGTGAAGATCCCATAGTAGGCTTTCATGGTCTGAGCATAGACCTTATCCTTCTCGAATTCGGACTGCTTCTTGGCTGACAGATAGGAAAGGTTGGCAGAGGTGTAGTCCCTCCAGACAGAATTGTTGTTGGAGAAATCCGATTCTTCCAGGTTAGAGGGTGGCTGTATGTATCCCAAAGCATCGATGCTCTTTTTCAGCTCGAGGTCTTTGCGCTCAAGGTCCTGTGCGGCCGTCTTCAAGGTGTAGCTGTTGGCCTGGGCCCAGGCGTTGGCTTGCTCCAGAGTCAGCTCCTGCTGTTGGGCGCTGGTATTGGAGTTGGACGTCTGCGCTGTAGCGGTAGGCGTAGCAGATTGGGTTTGGGGTGAGGCCGTTGAAGCTACTTTCGAGCCGGATGGAGCTATAGACGTGGAACCCCCGGCGGCCCCGACAGCTGACGGCATACTGAGGGCAGCAGACAACGACAGCAACAGCACGGCTGCGGCTGGTTGATGTTTCATGGAGATGCTCCTTTCCAAATGACAAAAATATGAAAATATCAATCTCTTAACATTTTACTGAGTGAAGCGGAAACAAAACAAGATTCTACAAACAACACTTTTGTAATCATTTCATCGACTTGTTATGCCACACGATGCGAAATTTGGAACAAAATCATGAGAAATCTGTTCGCTCGAAGTGACAAGAGGGAGTATAGAGAATATTGTACGACGGTTTGCCGTTGTTAGAAGAAATCAAGGTTGAACAACTGAATAGCGAGGCGATGGGGTACGTAACCCTGAATGAAACTATATACATATAATACTGTGCCGAAAATAATACAATTTTGTAAATCTAACATCGTCTCGATAACGAAGGATGAAGCATTTCTCATAAATCAAAAAGGCATTTTGCATAAATCCATAACCGTTCGCTAAGACTGGCAGCACCTGATGTCGAATGCAGGCGATTCTGCAGCGGAAACAATCGGATTTATGCAAAATGGTATTTTTAGACTGAGGCTGTCCAATCTTTACGTAGCATAATCAGTTCACTCAATTCTTCGGTTGTAAGCTCTGTGATCCAGCCCTCGGAGCTGGAGATGATATGCTCGCTAAGCTGCTGCTTGCTCTCCAGCATCTCGTCAATGCGTTCTTCGAGCGTGCCCAAGGCAATGAACTTGTGTACCTGAACGTTCTTGGTCTGTCCCATTCGATAAGCGCGATCTGTCGCTTGATTCTCGACAGCTGGGTTCCACCAGCGATCGAAATGAAAGACATGATTGGCAGCCGTCAGATTCAGGCCGACTCCACCTGCCTTGATCGACAAGATGAACACGGCAGGGCGTGTTGAGGATGGCAGAGCGTCAGACTGGAACTCTTCAATCATTCGGTCACGGGCCTTCTTTGAAGTGCCTCCATGCAGATACAGTACTGGCTCGCCAAGCACGCGTTGCAATATCTGTTGCAATATATTGCCCATTCCTAGATATTGCGTGAAGATCAGACAGCGTTCATCCGCTTCCCGTAGCTCTTGTACCATGCCGAGGAGGCGTTCCAGCTTGGACGAACGGGCAATCATTGCAGCATCATTCATCTCCTGCTCCACTTCGGTTAGGCTGGTAGTGGTAGCCATAGTAGAGGAGATGTCTTCCTTGGTTAGCAGCACAGGGTGATTACACAGCTGCTTCAGCTTCGTAAGAGCTGAGAGAATGGCGCCCTTGCGCTTCATACCCTCAAGCACCTGAACCTGAGACATTAGCTCACGTACGGTCTGATCGTACAGGGCGCTCTGCTCTGGCGTCAGGTGAATGTAGGTTTTCATTTCATTTTTGTCAGGCAGGTCCAATTGTATGGACGGGTCCTTCTTCTTGCGCCGCAGCATGAAGGGCTGTACGAGTTTTTGCAGCTCCGCTGTCTTATGCTCGTCTCCATCCTTCTCGATCGATTTTGCGAATCGATTCTGGAAGGCTTGTGCACTACCCAGATAGCCTGGATTGGCAAAGTCATAGATGGACCACAGCTCCGCCAGCCGATTCTCAATCGGTGTTCCCGTCAAGGCAATGCGATGTTTGGCAGGGAAAGTGCGGACAGCTGCTGATTGACGAGTCTGGGCGTTCTTGATATTTTGCGCTTCATCCAGACATAGAGACTCCCAAGTGAACTTCTGGAGCAGCTCTTGATCAAGGGCTGCCGTGGCGAAGGAGGTGAGCACAATATCAGCGTTCGCGACGGCAGCAGCAAATTCGGCATCCTTGGCTCTCCCGCTTCCATAGTGAAGCATGATTCTCAGGGAGGGTGCGAATCGCTGCAGCTCCTTTTGCCAGTTCCCCAGTACAGAGGTCGGGCAGATCAGAAGAGAGGCTCCCGGCTCAGCATATTTATCCGGCCAAGGAGGTACAGATGTGCCGTTGTACTCCGCTTCCGTCGTCTGAGAAAGATTAGACCACTGACCGATATCTGTTATCTGAGCTTCATCAGATGAGGCTTCAATTCTAGCGCTATGCTCTGCGGATGCGAGTGAAGCCTGCCGGGTCTCTTTGACATGCAAGAGATAGGTAATGAACTGAATGGTCTTGCCAAGGCCCATATCGTCCGCCAGACATCCGCCAAGGCCCAGAGAGCGCATATATGCCATCCACGAGAAGCCTTGAAGCTGGTAGGAACGCAGCTCAGCCTGCAGCCCACTCGGAGCAGGCAGGAGCGGCCAGTCCGACTGCTGGGTGAGCCGCTCGATTACCTGCTGCAGATGGTCATTCAGCTCTACCTCCAGTTGCAGCCGGGATGCATCCTCAGTGCCATCGCCTGGCTCCGTCTCGCCCTCGGATGCTATCCTGATGTAACCGCCGCGCAATTGGAGCTGAAGCACATCCTGGAACGATAACCCTCGCTTGCGGTTCATGCTTCGCATGGCCTGACGAATCTGCTCCAGCAGAGCGGGGTCGAGCGGAATCCATTGCTCACGGAAGCGGACGAGCCGCTCGTTGCGAGCGACTAGAGCTGCGAATTCCTCCTCCGACAGCTCCTGTCCTCCAATCGCGATGCGCCAGTCGAACTCAATTAGGCTGTTCAGGCCGAAGAAGGAGCGCCCACGGGCTTCGCCTTCATCCTGTTGCAGCTTGGCACGAAGCCGTGGCTTGCGGCGCGAAGCGGCCTCCCACCAAGCCGGTAGCAATACTTGCCAGCCGCTCTCCAGCAATCGCTTGCTATCGACCGTCAGGAACTGCCAGGCTTCCAGGTTGCTCAGCGGCTTGTCCAGTATGGACCGACCTTCAGCACGTTCTACGGACTGCTGGGTGATGCTGGGTAGACAGGCCTGGATCCGTTGCGTCCAGCTCGCTGAACGTTCACGAATCATTGCAGTCCATAGCTCGGGCCAGGAGCCTTGGGCTTGACCATCGTCGTCCAGCCATACCGGATATAGCTCTGCATGATCGTGTACGGCCTGAAGCACCAACTGCAGATGCCATTCAGGCTCAGGATGAGCCAGGCTCCCGGACTTCGCATCAGATGGCTCAGCGTCTGTCATCTCGCTCTCAATGATGGGCTCCAGCAGCTGCAGAAGTGGTCTGAATGGCATGGTCTCTGCCGACCAACCAATATGGGCGAGCCAGGTCTGCTCATCCACGCCTTCCCATACACCCTCTGTTGAGAACAATGCTGGGTAATCACGACGAAGATCTGCTGCCTGCTCCTGCGTACCATAGCATTCATGGAATACACTGGCTGAGAAGGCAGCCAGGATGCCTTGGACGAAGCTGGAGTCTTGTTGTTCCACTTCCTGCCGCTTCGCTCTTAATTCCTTCACTAGGCCTCGCTCTGCCGGCTTTAGCGCCTTGGGATCAGGTGTCCAGTGGAGAGTACCACTTCGAAAGCTCTGTAGATCGGGAGCATAATGACCTGCTCTCAAGCAGCCTATCAGCAAGGGGGCCAGCCGCTGCAATCTGGTAGCATCCTCATTCCATTGCCATTCAATGTGGACTGGCCAAGCTCCATCTGCGAAGAACGGAAGCACCTGCTCCGCAGGAAGAAGTACAATCTCTGTATCTCCAGCCTGCTGAACCTCCAGCTCTGTCCCGTAATAGGATGCCTCATCCCATGCGAAGAGGCGTTGCTTGAGCACCATGCCCTGCAAGGGCCGCTGTAAGCCATCGTGACCATAAATGAGAGCATCGCCATATTCGGTCATATGCACATGCACCGTCATGGTATCTATAACTGAATTAAAATCCATACTGTAATCTCATCCTTATATGTGAAGAATAACCCCGATGGTGACTACGAGAGCAATTTGCTCTTGCGCAGCTCCTCCTGGAGCGCCCGGAGACGACTGTGACGAGAAAGGAATGCAGCCATGAATTCATCCCATCTCTCTGTCCGCTTGAGTTTGAGGTAGAGCTTCGATAATCTTTTCAGGAGCTTGACTGCAGCCTTGTAGCCCGTTCGGTTCTTCTGGGCAATATAGCGTTCAACTGCCTGATGATACCAGGGTAGCAGCAATTCAGGGGCCTCTTTCTCTATAGGCTGAAGCATGCTCACTCGATAATCCAGAGGTTCGGCTCCTGTGCTGAGCTGGAAGTCAATCCAGCGTCTCCACTCTCTATGTGTGTGCAGCAGCTCGGTGTACAACGCCTTTCCCTTGCCTGGCAGGCCAGCCAGCGTGCCCCACATCTGTTGCTCTGCTTCAGGGTGATGGAGGAGAACCTTCTCCCAGTACGAGGCATAGACCTTAAGCTGGGTTGAGCGCAGCAGACTTGAGCCTGACTGGGGTGGACAAGCCAGTAGCCACTCTTGTAGTCTGAGCCAGCTTGCATCCTGATGGAGCTCTTGCAGGTAGCGCAGCAGCTGTCTTCCAGCAGCTTCTCTGGCTTGAGTGGCGTCCTGCAGTAATTGCCTGGCTTGTTCGTCCTGCTGCATGCCCCAGAACATGCGGCTTTGGGCCAATTGGAGTCGTGCTGCTGAGCGTGTACTACCAGCCGCCTCGTAGGCCGCTTCGAGCTGTTCGAGCTCTAGCTCCAACGGCTTAAGTATCAGGCTATCCTCACCAGAATCAATGAGTTGCGGCCATAGCCACTGCTGCCAGAACAGGTCGTAGAAGTCCGAATATAGCTGAATCTGCTCAGGCTCTATCAGCAGTAGGCGCCGCAGGTAGTCCAGCGTCTCGTGCAGGCGTGGCAGATAGTAGGACTGCTCTGCTGTCGGAACGCTCCCCGGGGGCTCCTTAAGCATCTGCATAATCAAGGTACTCTGATCATCCATCGCTACCTGCAAATGATAACTAATATGGTAAGGCGCCGACCGACCACGCTCATAGAGGGGGCGAATGATCTGCTCCAGCACATATAGGCGTGCATGAAGAAGGTATAGTTGCTCCATCTGATGTGACCATGGAGGCTGTAGCCTTAGGATAGAATTTACCGCTTCATGAATCATCAATCCGTCAGGCGTATGTAACCGGAAGGAGGCTGTACACTGACGAAATAATTCGTGCCATATGGATACCGGGCGCTCTGCCAGATCCACAACAACGGTATTGCCCCCGGGCTGGTGGCCTTTCCTTGCAGAGGGGCTTATGCCTGCATTGACGATGGCGGGTATCGGTCCTCCATGCTCTTTCGTATAGCCCAGCAGTGCAGCAATCATATGCTTACAGCCTTCTACACCGCAGGTACAGCGACTCTGCTCGATGGCGCTCAGCTGTACGACGACCTCCTGCTGCTCCTTATCATCCACGACTGCGCAGATGAGCCCAGAGGGATATTCAATTTCCTTAATCCGACCCTGTGTATAGAGGGAGAAGCCACGCTTAATGGTAAGATCATCGAAGGCATCAGCTATCTGACGAATTAATGTATGCCAATGCTGATCCGTTAGGTTCCTTTCTGAATGTATGCTCATGGTAAGGTAATCCCCTAATCTTCAATCTGGTGATGGGCTATCATCATACTGACTTGTACTAATTATAGTTAGGCAAATCGTAGATAACCTGATCGAGTTGAAATATGATTACTTGATATTATACCAGCTATTAAGGTCATGATGGGAACAAGTATTCGGAATACAGCGCAACACCCGCTTATGGAGCGACGAACTGGGATTTGGGTGCGAGATTTGAGGGTATGGAGGGTACGGAGGGTGTGGAGAGTATGGAGAGTATGGGGAGCACGGGCAGACTAAAATCCATAGGGGTCCCAAAAACAAAGGACACCCTGTGCAGCCATTTTTAATGACTGTGAGGTGTCCCTTTCGGAATATAAAGCATCTAAAGAGCATAGTGTCTGATCCTGTCCCTTACCTCCGGGTCTTTCTCCAGAGCAGGAAGATGAAGAAGGGCCCGCCCAGAACAGCCATGACGATGGAGGCGGGGATTTCATAGGGCCTTGCTACGTAACGGCCAAGCGTATCCGCCAGCAGCACGGTGAAGCTCCCCAGTAGGATCGAGAATGGAATCAGCCACTTATGATTGGAGCCTACCAGCAGGCGTGCAATATGTGGGGCAATCAGGCCGACGAAGGCCATTGTACCCGCGACAGCTGTAGAGATGCTCGCCAGCAGCACTGCTACGGCAGATACGCACAGTCTTACACTGGATACACGTACACCCAGATTACGAATGACCTTCTCTTCCAGACCCAGCAGATTACAATAACGAATCGTGAAGAATGCCAATAACAAGCCCGGAGGCACATAATAAGCCAGTGTCCGTACATCATCCCAGGTTTTCATGGAAATATTGGACTGCACCATCGACATGACGATGCTCTGTTTGCCACCAGTCATATAACCCAACGCATCCAGTAATCCGGTGAAGACGGCATGGATTGCAATACCAGTCAGAATAATCTGCAGAGCCTGGAAGCCACCACGCCAAGAGAAGAGGAAGACGAGAGAGCAGGCGACCACGCCACCGATAAAGGCGAATAGGGGACTGAGAAAGTACAGTTGAGGAAACCACATAATCACAATCACGGCTGTCAGATTTGCACCACTGGAAATACCTATAATACCGGGATCGGCTAAGGGGTTCTTCATGACGGCCTGCAATAGTACACCGGATACCGCTAATGCGGCTCCAGACAGTAGAGAGGTGATGATTCGCGGAAAGCGCAGATCGTATATAATCTCTACCATCTCGTTATATTCGATGAATAGTCCCCTGAACAGCTCCGGATAAGTCACCTGGATGCTGCCCAGATTCACGGCTATGCCCACCAGAATAATAAGTAGTACAGTCAGCGCAATACAGTGGGCCAGTTTCCTTTTTAGTGTGAGGCTATGATTCATGCGCAGGCTCTCCGTAGAATATCGTTCTCAATTCATCCAGCGCTTCCTGGTAGTTCAGGTTGGCGCTCATGCCGAATCGTTCATTGCTCAGATCGTATACGTCGCCAGCCTGCACGGCTCTAAAATGCTTCCAGATATCACTTGTGGCAAATTCCTCACGGAACATCTCTTGGACCATCTCCGGCATGGCATGGGAGGTGCGCAGAATAATATCCGGATCAAGCTTGGAGAGGTCCTCCGTGTTGAGCGTAAGCAATGCCTCTTCCTGATCCTTCAGCACATTATCTCCACCAGCCAGCTTGACCAGATTTCCGGCATAGGATTTTTCAGTAGCTACCATATACAAGCCTGGAAGACCCATCAGAATAAGCACCTTTGGCTTGGCTTGATCTGCGATGTCTGTGTGCAGCTCCGCCATGTATGCCTCAAATTGCTGTCGTAGCTCCTCTGCCTGCTTCGTGCGGTCATATTTTGCCCCGAGCTGCTCGGTGCTCTTCAGCATACCCTCGACACTCCCCAGATTCACGAAAGTTGCGGGTACTTTGATGCCTTCGTATTGTGGCTGCAGATCATATTGCAGGGTGTTTGGGCTGATCACATCTGTCGGGCGCAGGGATTTGATGATCTCCAGATCGGGTGTCATGGGCTGCCCAATCTGAACAGAGTCCTTATAGCGCTCAGGCAGAGCAAAGGCTGTGTTCGGTACGCCTACCAGCTCAAGCTCCAGCTTATCCAGTATCATACATAATGCAGCTGAGGTGCTAATAATCCGCGTTTCTTGTGTACTCGCAGCATTCGAATCTGTTTTTGCGCGTACTGCACAGGCGGGAAGCATCATTAGCATGGCGGCACACAGGAAGAGGGTTATTCGTTTCTTCAACACGTCATTCCGACTCCTTAGCTGGACAACTCCGTTCCAGTTTTTTTCTAGCTGTTTGTTACAAGACGAATCATCTGAAATTCAAGGTCGATTACTTCTTCCGCAGCTTCATTAGCTTCATTAGATACAATCCTGCTGCACATACTGCAAGCAGAACTAGTAGCAGCGCAGGCATAGAGAGGAGTGAACTGCTTCCACCGCCTTCATCCTCTGTTGCAGAGGCAGCTCTCTCATTCTGCCGGGCACCGTTCTGATCGAACTCTACGATTCCTACTTCATCATCACTGTCGTTGGCCCCGTCTGCAATGATATCTGTCGCTATTGGAGCTGCTACTCCTTCAGTTGCCAGCTCGTTGGCGGCAGTCTTGTCCTTGGTGGCTGCATCCATCTGCTCAGCAGATGAGCTTGGCTCACCTGTCGGATTCGTGGCTCCGTCCCGAGTAAGTTGCTCAGGGGCTTGTTGTTCGGTAGCTTGCTGAGCAGAGGAGGAAGCTTCGCTGCCAGTCAGACCAGTGGAGTCCTGAGCTTCTGCGTCTGATGTTGAGCCGGAAGTGCTGGCCGTTGGTACGGCTTGCTTCTCCTTATTAGCTTGACTGGCTGTATCCTGCTTCACATCATCAGGAGACGTTGAAGTCGTACTTTGCTTCTGCTTAGAGGAAGCTTCTCCTGCTCCGTCTGTCTGACCAGCCTTATTATTCTTGACAATTTTGTCTGTCTTGTCAGTCTTGTGATCAGAAGACGAGCCCCCTTGTGACGTACCGTTATTCGCTGACTTCGTACTGGATGCTGAACTAGGAGTAGAGGTAGTGGATTTGTCGTCATGAACCGGATTATCGCTCGACTCCATGCTGACTCCTTGCGGAAGCTCAGGCTGAGCCGCCGACTGTTGCTGCCCACCGGTCTGGTTATAGGCTTGGAAGGAGCCTTTATCCGGCTGTGCTGAATCTTCAAGCAGGCTGACGAAATACACTACATCGCGCCCCATAGGCTCCACATAGATGACTGGCTTGATGAACAAGGTCGGGTCACTGACCTCGAATTGATAGTCGCGGGTATTCTCTGCCTTGTTCTCTCCGGTAATCTTGAACGTTACAGGAGAATAAGCAGCCCCGTCCCCCTTGGACTTCTGAACATGAATTGTAACCTTGCTAATGTACGAGATCATTTTCATTCTCAGCGTGACCAGGTACTTTCCGTCCCGAATCTCCAACAAAGACTTGGAATAGGTGACGTTGCGGCTCATGCCATTCCCAATGGAGGTGTCACCGCCATCATCTACCTTGCCCGTGTCCGGGTTCGTATAATAAGTCTTGTTATCCAAAAGATATAATCCCTTATCCAGCCCGGCGGCGGCCGCTGTACCACCAAATAGTGGACCTGTCACCATAAGCAGCATGCAGGCTAAGCCCACTGTGACAATTAAAGTGAAATATCGCCTAGCCATGCGTTATTCCTGCTTTCCAGTGGAGCCCAGGTTCAACCCCTTAGTCAGCATGCTGGCGATCTCGGCGCGAGTAGCCGGTGTCTTCGGTGCAAAGTGCTGATCGTCCTTACCAGCCATGATCCCTGCTTGTAGCAGCTGTTGTACTTGTGTCGCTGCCCAAGAGCTGATCTCAGCGTCATCCTGGTATACAGGACGAGTCTGTCCCTCTGCCCGTGTTGCCAACGAGATTCCCGCATCCTTCATATAGGCAGCGATAATCACAGCCGCTTCCTCCCGAGTGACCGGGCGTTCAGGTGCGAATAAGCCTTGGCCTGTACCTTTGACGAGCCCACGCTCAGCAGCCCAGGATACATAGCTTGTGTAATATTTCCCGGTAGGTACATCAGTAAAGGAAGATGCAAGTGATGAGGTAGACTCGACACCCGCGTGCCGGCCGAGTACGGCAGCCAGCATGCCACGCGTGACCGACTGTTCCGGGCTGAAGTGTGTAGCATCAGTGCCGTTGAACAACCCTAGAGAGGTGACTATGGCGACTTCCTGTTGGGCCCAGTGTCCCTGCATGTCTGAGAATACCTGTGAGCTGGTCGCTGCAGAAGCTTCTTTACCATTTTCTTTTACATTCTCATTTGCGGTCTCTTTCACAGCCCCTTTACCAGTCTCAGCGGTAGCTGCTTTATCAGCCGCTTTATTAGTCTTTTCAGTAGATTCAGCCTTTGTCTGTAGCGAGGTAGTATCCAGACTCAGGCGGAACTTGGGCTTCTCCTCTCCCATGATGAAGGGGACGGAGACTTGCATGCTCTGCGGCTTCTCTATGCTCTGCAGAGGGACGATCGCCTCGATCGAATTGGTACTCTCGTTAAATAGCAGTGGTATCTCCTTGAAGCTGCCTGTAGCATCCTGGTACCACAGCCCCTTTACCTCTTTTAGCGGAATATAGGCATTCCCTTGCAGGAGAAGGATGGCAGAAGGCTGTCCATTCTTGATCTGCAGTACAGTTCTGGAGATTAATGCATTGCTCATGGATATATCATCGCTATTCTCCTTCAGTGCTTGTGCCGAGATGGTATAGAGCCCATCCTCTAATGAGGCAATGGCTTGGGTACTGGATGCTGCTGCGATTGCCGTTGTCGTTGGTGCTGCAATACCCGACCACATTAGCGTGGCTGCCAGAGAGCAGATGAGAGTGGCACCCCAGCGCGTGTTCCTTCTATGGCTTGTGAACATGTTTATATTCTCCTTTCGATTCTGTACCTAGCTTATTTATTCGTTGCATAGCTCAGTTATTCGTTCATGGTTCCCAGCACGTATCACTTGTCTTCATGTGCTCCTTCGTTGCGTGAGTCGGTACACGGTGCTGGAGGCCATGTGCTTGAGGGCCAGACCTGGATGGTAAAGTAACATCCGCGGCCCTGAATAACGCATAACCTCCTTGATCCGGGCTCTCATCTGGCGTGAGTAGCAATGAATGGGGCATTGCTCACAGAAGCTCTTGGATTCTCCGAATCGGCATTGATCGAGACGCTTGTGGGCATAACTCAGCAACTCGTTGCACTCGGGGCACAGACTAGAACGAATACTCGAATGTCTGTGTCCCCGGCAAAAGACAATAATCATCCTCTCTACAATGTATTTCTCAGATGCGATACGATTATTCCCTTTATCCATAATTTAGGACACTCGTCCATTATCAATATGATGTATCTCGTCAGCAATGCTCATTGTAGAAGCACGGTGGGAGACGAGGACAATGGTTTTACCTATACGCTCCTGGTTCAGGGCTCGCAGTATGACAGCTTCGTTGAAGCCGTCCAGATTGCTGGTTGGCTCATCCAGCAGCATCAACGGAGCCTCACGAATGAAGGCGCGTGCCAGGCCTATTCGTTGCTTCTCTCCGCCAGACAGACGATCACCAAGCTCTCCGACCTTCGTCTGATAGCCTTCCGGCAGGGACATGAGGAAGTCATGTACAGATGCTTTGCGGGCTGCAGCTTCGATCTGCTCAGAAGTCGCGTTCGCCCTTCCTATGCGGATATTGGCCTCGATCGTATCGTTGAACAGGAAAGTATCCTGTGTGACGTAGCTTTGCAGATTCCGTAGAGCTGCAGTGTTCACTGTGCGAATATCTTGGCCTGCTATCTGGACAGAGCCGGATTGTGGGTCATAGAAGCGCATTAACAGCTTGAGCAGCGTAGATTTGCCTGAACCGCTTTTCCCAGTGATCCCCAAGATACGGCTGCGGTTCACTGGAATATTGATGTCGTTCAGCACGGGAGCTCCGTCATATGTGAAGTTGATGCGATCCCACTTCGCGCCAGTGAATTGGGGCTCACTTCCGGTCGTTACCTCCCTAACGGTCTCTTGCTCATCTAATAGCTGAAGCAGTCGTTCTCCGCTGGCAAAGGTCTGCAGCAGATTGTTGGACAGCTGGCTGAGTGCGACGACGGGACCGAAGGAGCTGAAGAGGGCAATGGTTGGAATTAGCACACCACTATAACCCAGCGCTCCCGCTGACTGAAGCTGGAGAGCAACCAGCAGCAGAATGAAGGAGAAGCCAAGCACGGCTGACTCGGAGAGTGCACGTGTGACGCCCTCATGCTTTTTGAGCGTTTTTTGCTTCTTCTCCAGGTCCTCGGTCATACCTGTGATGCGCTGCATCCGAGCTTCTCCCTGTTCGTACTGAATGGACTCCTTCATACCACGCAGACTTTCCAGAAAGTAGCTGCTAAGTACGCCGAAGCTATTCCGGTACTCCATGCCCTGCCGTCTGGCCATGCGTGAGGTTACGACAGGAATAATCAGTCCTACGGTGATATAAGCAGCGACAGCAATCCATGCCAGTGTACTATCATAGGTGGCGATGAATATGGTCATAATCAACGAGGTCGTGATTCCAATCACGATGGGAGCGATCGTATGCGCGTAAAATACTTCAAGCAGCTCAATATCCGTAGTAATGACGGCAATCAGGTTACCTTTATCCCGACCTTCTAGCTTGGCTGGTGCCAGCCTGCGCAAGGCGTGAAAGACTTTGTCCCTCAGCACCGCGAGCAGCTTGAAGGCGATATAATGGCCACTCAGCTGTTCGCCGTATCGCAGTAGCCCGCGCAGGACGGCGCACGCTGCTATAGCGAGCATGATATAGCCAGGCTGCACGGAGCTGTCGCCAAGTCCGATGCCATGGAGTAGCAGATAGCCGCCTAGTACCGTAATGGCTATAGCTACGAGAAAGCCTAGCACCCCAAGTACAATGGTAACCAGCATGACGGGTACCAGCGGCCCAAGCAATACTATGAGTCTCGACATAATGTTCAGACCACTTCTACGCATACACCATTCCTCCTGAGACATATTGCTCGATTTCCTGCTGGCTGTTGAACAGTGCCGCATAATGGCCATGTTGTCTCAGCAGCTCATCGTGTGTACCGCTCTCTACCAGCTGACCATCAGAGAGGACATGGATGCGATCAGCACGAACTACATTCGCCAGTCGATGCGAGATCAGAATGACGGTTTTGCGGCCAACCAGGTTGTGAATAACCTCCATAATCTTCTCTTCACTCTCTACATCAATGTTGGAGGTGGCTTCATCGAATATATACACATCACTGTCATGCAGTAGAGCTCGGGCCAGAGCAAGCCGTTGGCGTTGTCCACCTGAGAGATTGGCACCCTGTTCCTCAAGCTCGTAACCAAGTCCGCCCTGGGATAGAACGAAGTCTCGCAGATTCACCTGGTCCAGTGCCTGGAGCATATCATCCTCAGTCGCAGCAGGGGCGCCCATCCGCAGATTGTCCTCCACCGTGCCTTTGAAAATATAGCTGCCCAGACTTACCAAGGTGATTCGTTGCATGACAGTCCACTCAGGGATATCTCGCATTTCACTGCCACCGACAAGCAGACGTCCTTCATAGCCACTTGCTGAGCCCATCATCAGTGTAGCCAGTGTGCTTTTGCCTGAGCCAGATTTGCCCACCAGCGCCGTCAGGCTTCCTTGTGGAATGCTGAGACTCACATCGCGAAGCGTCGTGGTCTTGCTCTGGTCTTGGACTGAAAGCTTGTTATCAGGATAAGAGAAACTTAGCCGTTCTATACGAATGCTTCCGTCACGAATATCTGCACCTCCTGATGTTCGTTCTTCAAGAGCTAGCATCTCGAAGATCTTGTCACTGGCTGCCATTCCGTTCATTGCGATATGGAAGTATGAGCCCAAGAGTCGCAGAGGAATGAAGAATTCTGCAGAGAGCAGCATGACAGTCAGGGCTCCCCATAGTGGAATTCGTCCAGCTGCAAATTCAGTGGCAGCAATGATGACTCCAATTCCAGCTCCGCCAAAAGCAATAATATCCATGATCGCTACCGAGTTCAGCTGCATCCGCAGTACACGCATGGTTATCTGTCTGAAGTTCTCCGCAGACGTATTCATTTCCTCGTGTCGCTGCTGGTCGGCTGCATAGATTTTCAGGGTAGTCAGTCCCTGTAGGTTCTCCAAGAAGCTGTTTCCGAGATTGACATAGCTACCCCAATACTTGCTGAACAGCTTTTTGGCGAATTTCATAATAGCAATGATTGACATAGGGATGAGCGGTACGCAGATCAATAGAATCAGTGCTGACTTGGAGCTGATGAATGATAATGTGACGAACAGGGTAAGAGGGGCAAGCAGACTATAGAACAATTGTGGCATGTAGCGTCCAAAATAATGCTCTAACTGCTCGACTCCCTCTACAGCGACCTGAACAGCTCCAGCAGTGGAGGTCTGTTCTGTGTAACCGGCTCCTAATCGGAGGAGCTTGCTATAGAGTCGGGCGCGCAGGGTGTGCTTGGCATTGTTGGAGGCACGCCATGAGAGCAGACTGGAAATATACGCGCATACCAGACGAATGGCGATCGCCCCGGCAATGATGAGGCAGGCCTTGAACGTGAAGCTGCTCGTTAGTCTTCCATCCCACGCATATTGCAGCATGGTAGCGACGGTTATGATGGCGCAGATGTTAGCCAAAAGGCCAATCCAGTTCGTCAATACGCCGAGAGCAATGTACTTGCGTGAATGCTCGACCAGGGACAGCAATCGGCTGTCCATCATTTTGGAGCGCTTAGGCGCAGGGGCTGCTTCGGATGTAGCCTGTGCTGTTGTGCTTCGCTGGGGCCGCTCCGTCTTAATTTGAAATATGAAGTAGTAATATTTGAAAGCGACAATCACTAGAATCACGCCACGTACCCATATCGAATCTGTAAGGATGAAGGGAATCGCGAGCATGGATGATGCGAAGCCAACAGTTACAATCTTGGCACGTAGCTTCATGGAACGAGTCTGCAAGAAGTTCTCCAAATGATTTTTGTATAGTCTGGTAGATGTGAACCAGCGGTTGAAGCGGTCTGAGCCCTTGGCGAAAAAGAAAGCGGATAATAGTAAGAAGGGAGTGGTAGGAAGTAATGGTAGCACAGCCCCTACCGCGCCGAGACAAAAAAAGAAAAAGCCAAGTCCGACATAGATCGACTTCACAGTGTACACCTCCTATTAGAATTGGATTCATAAAATGAACATATACAAAAGGGCAAAATGGAGTTCAGGTAACTAACTCCACTAGTGAGAAAAGGGGCCATTCCATATTCGGAATGGCCTCTTTGGCCGTCAAGCTTATTGGCCTGTCAGTTCAAGTAGAAGCACTAGAAGCTTAGCTGCCTCAGCTCTGGTTAGGGTAGCTTTTGGAGCGAATTGATCTTGATCGTTCATCTCCAGCAGTCCAGATCTTACTGTCAGCAAGGCACCTTCTTGTGCCCAAGTCGAGATCTCCTTCTGATCGCTGAATACAGGAGACAGCTCAGTTAGAGCAGGCTGCAGCTTGGCATGCTTCAGATAGTTGGTAATGATGACTGCAAGCTCTTGTCGGGTAACAGCCTGATCAGGATGGAACAGACCATCACCAGCTCCTTGCACAATGCCTTTGTCCACTGCCCAGGTAATATACGTCGTATAGTACTGATTTGCGGGGACATCCTTGAAGGCTGTGTAAGTATAGCTCTCGGCACTTGGCCCCTGAAGACGTCCTAACAGCGTAAGTAGCATGCCTCGGGATAACGCGGCATCCGGGCTGAAGTGTTGTTCATCAGTTCCCTTGAACAATCCTCTCGTTACTACAAGCTGAATATAGCTCTCAGCCCAGTGGCCCTGCGTATCGACAAAGGAGGACGTGAGTGAGCTTGCACCTTCTTCGGTTGTTGCCTCTGCCTCATTCACTTCCACAATCTTCTTTTCAAATACGGCGTGAATGGTCGCGTTGCTGGTTACTTTTTCGAAGGTATATTTACTTACTATTCCGACAGATTTGCCATTCACAAGAACATCCTTGAGAATGTATCCTTCATCTGCTGTAATCTCAAAGCTCTTGTTCTCATTGATAGCGACGCTTACTTCGCCATCCGGAGTGATCTTCCCGCCTTGATTTGCTGTGGCTTTAATCAAGTATGTTGTCACCGCAGAGTTATTAGGCATATTGGACTTGGCTCCCTCCTGGAGAGAGGACAGGTCGAACACGAGACGGAAGATCGGTTTATCAGGAAGAATATTAGGCACCGAGACTTGCATCTTCTGGTCTGTCATCAAGCTTGTTAACGAGAATCTCGCCACAATACTATTGCTGGATGCGTTATATTCCAATGGAATTTCTTCGAATTCATGCTCCTTGTTCTCATACCATAGGCCTTGAACCTCTTTGAGCGGGAAGGCTTCACTGCCCTTCATGACCAGAACGGCTGTTAGATGACCTCCTCTGACCTCGATACCGATCGGATTCGAGATGAGCGAATTACTTAAGGATGAGTCATCGGAGTATTCCTTCAGAGCTCTACCCTTGATGGTGTACTCGCCATCCGGCAGGTTAGCCGGGTCGAGCTTGCCCCCACCTTGTGATCCACTTGGATTATGTCCAACGATGGAATAGGTGCTGAAATGATCCGTGTAGAAGGATGCTGTCAGGGCATCTTGTTTAAAGCTGGCGTTCATGTCCTTTAGACTGTTGGCAGCAGGATCGTAATAGTAGAGCTTGCTGGAAGTCGATGTGAACAGTTGGGAAGCCTGTTGCTGGCTTAGGGACGCAATAATCTTGGTACGTCCACCGAGCTCGCTAATCTGGGTCACAACTCCGTCGTGATTCATGACTTCCAATTGGAGGTCAAAGGATGAAATGATGAGATCCTTGCTATTTAATACAGCCTTAATCTCCTTCAGTGTCTGGCCGGTGGAGGGACTCCATTTCAGTTGAAGTCTTGCACCGTTATTTTGATTCAGAAGGTCCTGTAGCTGCTGGGCTGGGAAAATGATGCGGATATCATCGAAGATTAGCCCCAGTGTAGCTGATTTGTTCAGACCCTCCAGATCCTCAGGAGCAAGGGAAATGGCGCCATCAACGGCTTGCAGCTGTCTGTCTGGTTGGGCATCAAGATCAGGCGCTGCAGGGTTCTCTCCTGGATCCTCACCATTTTTGACCGGAGTCAGTGTATCCAGATCGAATTTCAAGCGGATGTTCTGGACCGTATTCAATGGAGCTCCGACATACATAGCGAGCTTGGGCATATCTACAGACTTGAGAGGGAACTGATACGTCTGGCTTTGTTCCTCGGGATGGACCGTACCCTTGATTCCAGTCCCAGTCTCTGTAGCTCCTTCTGGCTCAGGCCACACTTCGCTAATGGAATCACCTGTGACCTCGATTCCGAAGATGTTCGTCTTCACAAACTTGATGGAAGCGAGTATTTGTCCGTCCTTGACCTTAAGCGTAGCCTTTTTGTCGAGCGCACCGCTCATCATGGACGCTGAATCCTTGGTAGCGTGCCAGCCATACACATCGACGGTGTACAGTCCGTCTGCAGGAACGGTGTAGGTTGCCTCGGTGACAGAGGCTAAGGAAGAAATGGAATCCTTGTTATCTCGAGTTCCATAAGTCGCTGAGCCTACGGAATCTACGGGAGACTCCAATACCTCTGTACTAGCAGTTTCTTGTGAAAAGTATTCGTTAGCTTCGGCAGCCTGAATACCTGCATCGTCGCCGATGCTGTCCCCATATATGGGTGCAGGCACAATTGCGAGTGCCAATATTACCGTCATACACCCGCTGAGCCAAGCCTTTGACTTCTGGTTCATCCCCTGTCCCCCTGTGCGATATTTATAAATAGATATACATCATGTACTCTTGCTGCTGTTACTGTTGCTAGGCGCCTTCGTCCATAGATGAGCTCCTTCCCTGCCCGGTTATGTATTGAATGACAAAGCTGCGACCAGCGTATACTTTTAATAATGAGAATCATTATCATTTGTTTATTATAATGGTATGCATAGCAGTAATATGTGATTTGAGTCACAATTCAGGGCAGGGAGCACCGCCAAGAGGCATTTAAATTTTGATTTTGCCCCATTTGGTCACCTATGGTAAGATATGATTCAGCTTTGGAATACATGTGCATTAAGGCTAAGTGATTAAATGGAAGCGCTTTCGAAAAGATGAATGTATTTTCTTGCAATGGTTATCGTTGATCTTGGTACAATAGATAGAGATGCCTAAAATGGGCGGGAGGTGTGGTCATGGAACAACTTTGTAAGATTCTGATTGTGGATGATGAGATATTGGTCAGACAAGGAATCAAGCACCATCTGAATTGGGAAGACCACGGTTTCCAGATTGTCGGTGAGGCCTCCAACGGACGTGAGGCCTTGGAGATGATTGAGCAGCTGAGACCTCATATTATTATTACGGATATTGTCATGCCTGTCCTAGATGGAGAAGAGCTGACACGAATCGTGAAGCAGCATTACCCGGATATGGAGGTCATCGTACTAAGCAGCTACGGTGAATTCAGTTATGTGCGCTCTACCTTCCAGAGTGGTGTAGCTGACTATATCCTGAAGCCTAAGCTGGAGACCCAAGAGCTTCTGGAGGCACTGAAGCGAACTGCGCGCAAGATTCCTTCCATTCAATATGGCGCCCAAGCGGGGGATGGCAATATATCCGTGGAACGGATCGTCGACAAGCTGCTATCCGGATATGAACCGGATGAAGCCTCTGCTCTTGCCGCGAGCAACTTTCAATTCACGAGCTTCTGTCTCATTGGTGTACTAGGTGGACGCACTTATTTGCAGCATTCAGGCTCCGAGTTGGGCTTGCAGCTCGTGGATGTGCTGGATTCCCAGACATGTACCGTATATCAATCAGCAGAGAATGCTTCTGGTCTCGATATATATCTGGCTAATCTTGAGCAGGAGGCTTACCCGGAACTGGTCCGCTCTTTGAAGGAGCTCGCCGATGATCGAGCGGAGCATGCACCGACGCTGGTATGGGCTGTTACCTCTCTGTTCGATTCAATCAACCAGGTGGGTGAGGTGTACCAGAACCGTCTGAAGAAGCTTATTGATGCCAAATTTTATTTCCCTGACCAGTACGTATTGCTGGAAGAGGAGATGCAATCTCCAATGGAACCGGCAGGGACCTTTAATCTGAGACTATTCACAGAGGAGATGAAGCGGGGACAATTCGATAGAGCTTTTGAGCTGCTGAATCAGCATCTGGATATGCTGTCAGAGCATTATGAAGCACCGCCTTTCGAATTCAAATCCTTCATTAGTAATACCATTTTCAATATTACGATTCTGTTGGGTAATCTGGAATATGATACACATGCGCTGGAATCCGCGAAGTATTCTTATTTCAAGTCCATTGATGAAGCGGTTCACGTGGATGAGGCGAAAGGCTTGCTACAGTCATTCCTGAACGATGTGAAGAGGGAGATCGCCGATGCACAGCAGCACGGCAACAGTGGGATGAAGAAGCTGCTGGAGTATATTGAAGAGCATTACGATCAACCGCTCAGTCTGACCTCGCTAGCGCATCATTTTCATTTCAACCCTTCATACCTTTCCAGCTATTTCACGGCTCATAATAAAGAGGGCTTTAGTGAATATTTGAATAAAGTCAGAGTCGAGAAGGCAGCTACGATGCTGCGCAATGAAGATTATTCCATCTCGGAGATCAGTAGCCGGGTAGGATACTCGGATCACAGCTATTTTACCAAGGTATTCAAGAAGCTGATGGGCTTCTCGCCCAGCCAGTATAGGAGGCGTTATATGAATGGGAAAAGGGAATGAGCATGAAGAATTTTTTCGCACGATGGAAATATAATGGGCTGTTCAATCAAATCTTTATCGTTACAGTAATCAGTATTATTACGGTCAGTGTGTTGACCTCATTAGTTACGATTCGTATGTCTGAGCGACTCTTCATTGATACCTTCAGCATCACCAATTCTAAGATCCTCACCCAGATTCGTAGTAGCTTCGAATCGTTCAATGATACGATCGTGAATGCTGCAGGCCAGGCAGGACAGAGCCTTACTGTGAAGAACTTTCTGACTGAAGGACCTTCGGATTCGATCTCGACCAGCCGTTCTTTTTTCGGTATGGGCCAGCAGATGGATCAGATTAATTCAAATGTGGATGCCTATAATGTGAAGATACTGGTCACTGGGAGGAATGGACGTATCTCTTCGACAGGTCAGACGTACTGGAATCTGCCGGTTCCGTCAGCGGATGATTATTCCATCATCACCAAGACGATGGAGCATCCCAGACGGGTGATGTACCAGTATGATGAAGAAAAATGGGGGGATACGAACGACCACTTTATCGTGGCCTCTAAGGCACTGATGGAGCGTACGACAGGTGTCCTCTATGGCGGGATTTATGTAGCGATTCGAGAGCAGGACTTTAAGCAGTTCTATACCAATTTCACCAGCGCAGGCAATGACATTGTTGTACTGAATGCTCAGGGGCGCGTCGTATCAAGCAATCGTGATGATCTTATTGGCCAATATTCAGTGGAGCTGAGGGAGTATGCGTCCGAGATTCGCAGCGACAATCTGAAATACAAGAATGCAGACTTCATGGGCACTGAGTATATTGTGCTGTCCACATATATTCCTGCCTACGACTTTTATCTGGTCAATCTGATTGATCGTCAGGTAGCTGCTGGACAGATTATTGATGTGAATTCCATTCTCTTGATCTGTCTAGCCATTGTAGGGATTGCGGTACTGCTTGTGTTCCTGATTTCCCAGCGACTGACCAATTCATTGACTCGTCTTGTGCGGCAGATGTCGCGCATTACGGAGAAGGATTTCCACAATTATATTAACGTATCTGGCAGCTATGAGGTAAAGGAGCTAGGCAGGGCGTACAATTACATGTTGGACGAGCTGAACGATTACATCCAGAAGCTTATGGAGACGCAAAAGGAAGTGCGCAATGCAGAGCTGGCTGCGTTACAGCGTCAGATTAATCCGCATTTCCTGTATAATACGCTTGCCTCGATCAAGATGTTGGTACAGCGCGGCAATAAGGAGACGGCTTCCGAGACGATCAATGCACTGATTTCCCTGCTTCAGAACACCATCAGCAACGTCAGCGAGACGATCACGATTGAGCAGGAACTGGTGAATATGAAGAACTACGTCTTCATTAATCATGTGCGCTATGGAGACCGAATCAAGGTAAACTATTTTGTGGCCCCGGATTGCATGCATTTTCAGGTACCCAAGTTGATTATTCAGCCTTTCATTGAGAATGCCTTCTTCCACGCTTTTAATGAGAAGCCTGGCGGTACCATCTATATACTGGTCTCGTCGGATCGTGATCGTCTGATTATAGAAGTAGTGGATAACGGGGATGGTATGGATGAGCTGTCTAACCAAGGAGAGTTGCCCAATCCAAAGAGCAAGCGCCAGCTGTTCACTGGTATCGGGGTGCAGAATGTGAATAATCGAATTGCCTTGTTGTATGGGGAGCAATACGGTGTTGCTATCTCCAGTACGAAGGGTGAGGGAACAAAGGTTAAAATTACATTACCGCAGATCGAATAAAAAAAATACTACAATCCAAAAATATTACTAATGAAAGCGGTACCTTGGTAACGATTACACAATAATTGAACAAATCCAGACAAAGATATTCCTAACAGCTTGTGAAATGGAAGTGCTAGAATTTATATATCAACAGCAAACGCTTTCAGCAAATTATCGATTTGTGTTAAGCGCTTGCAGTTAGCACAAAAAATATACAGATCAGGGGTTGAATGCATTGAAAAAGGTGATTTTGCTATTGTTCGCAGCCATGCTGGTGCTCTCCGCTTGTTCCAGTGGTTCTAATGAAAGCGCCTCATCGGATCCGAGCAAGAAAGAGATTACAATTTGGGCATGGGACCGTAACTTTAACGTTGCCGCACTTGAAGTGGCTAAGGAACTATATGTATCCAAGCATCCAGATGTAACGATCAATATCATTGAGAATGCTCAGGATGACATCGTTCAAAAGCTGAACACAGGTCTGAACTCTGGTACAACAAAAGGTCTGCCGAACATCGTTCTGATCGAGGACCAACGTGCACAGAACTTCCTGCAGTCCTACACGGATTCCTTCCGTGATATGAGTGATAAGATTAAGCCTGGAGATTTTGCAGACTACAAGATCGGAGCAACCAGCCTGGATGGCAAGCAGTATGGTATCCCGTTTGACTCCGGTGTTACAGGTGTGTTCGTAAGAACCGACTACCTGCAAGAAGCTGGCTACACGCTGGATGATCTGCAAGATATTACTTGGGATCAGTACATCGAGATTGGTAAAAAAGTAAAAGAGAAAACTGGGAAATTCATGCTGACGCAAGATCCTAAAGATCTTGGTATCCTCCGCATGATGGCACAATCCGCTGGTAAATGGTACATGAAGGATGACGGCAAGACACCGGATCTGGCAGACAATCCTGCTCTGAAGGAAGCTATGGAGACTTACAAGAAAATGATGGATGCTAACATCATTGATTCCCATGCTGACTGGGCGCAATTTGTAGCTAAGGTTAACAGCGGCGATGTAGCATCTGTACCGACAGGAAACTGGTTTGTTGCTTCCATCAAGGCTGAGGCTTCTCAAAGTGGCAAATGGGCTGTGGCTCCGTTCCCTCGCTTGACGAACAATGCTGATTCTGTAAATGCTTCTAACCTGGGTGGTAGCTCCTGGTATGTATTGAACATGGACGGTTCTGACACAGCAGCTGACTTTATGACAGAGACTTTCGGCTCTGATCCGCAGATGTACCAAAAGTTGCTTACTGATATTGGTGTCGTGGGCTCCCTGAATGCAGCTTCTACTGGATCTGCTTATGACGCAGAAGATTCATTCTTCAGCAACCAAAAAATCTACACTGACTTTGCTAAATGGAGTCAAAGCGTTCCAAGAGTAAACTATGGCCTCCACACTTACGCTATTGAAGATATCATGGCTGTAGCTGTACAAAGCTACTTGGGTGGCACAGATCTTGATACCGCACTGAAAGATGCGCAGGCTCAGGCTGAAGCACAGTTGAAATAATAACTGGCTTCACCTGCTAGAGAGATAAATTATAGCAATGCGTAAAACCTTGGACGCTTCTAAGCACAAGGTTTTACGCGCTTGCTGAGTCGATAGGATAAAGGATATATAAGGGACAAGAGGAGTTGAAAGCATATGAGATCAGCGAAGACGGCTCAGGGCGGACGCTGGAAAACAGATATGACAGGATGGCTGTTCATTCTGGTGGCCGTGCTAATGATCTTCATTTTCTATTTTTACCCGATGATTCAGGCGTTGTTCCTGTCTTTCCAGACAGGCACGGGAGCGAGAATGTCGTTCAATGGCATTGATAACTACAAGCGGCTATTCACCGATACGGTGTTCATTACCGCTGTGAAGAATACTTTTATTTATCTAATCATTCAAGTTCCGTTGATGATTCTTCTGTCATTATTCATATCGGTGCTGCTTAATGATCGGAATTTGAAGTTCAAAGGCTTTTTCCGGACTGCAATATTCCTGCCTTGTATCACTTCGCTGGTTGCCTACTCTGTTGTGTTCAAATATCTGTTCAGCAACAATGGATTGGTCAACTCCCTATTGATGAATGTGCATATGATTAGTGAGCCCATTCAATGGCTGACAGACCCCTTCTGGGCCAAAGTAACGATTATCATTGCGATTACCTGGCGCTGGACTGGTTATAACATGATCTTCTATCTCTCAGGGTTGCAGAACATTGATCCATCTATTTATGAAGCAGCCAAGATTGATGGCGCTTCTGGGACGCGTCAATTCTTCAACATTACGGTTCCTTTGCTGAAGCCAATTATCTTGTTTACCTCGATCACTTCGACAATCGGTACTTTGCAGCTCTTCGACGAGGTCATGAATATTACGAAGGGTGGACCGGCGAATGCGACGTTGTCTATTTCCCAGTACATCTATAACTTGTCCTTCAAGTATTCGTCCGATTTCGGTTATGCAGCGACAGTATCTTACTCCATCGTGATTATGATCATTATTCTGTCGTTCATCCAGTTTAAAGTGGCAGGTGATAAAAAATAATGGCTAAGACAAAGAGATTTTTTGCATATCTGTTTCTGAGTGTGGCGGCCTTTGTCTCCATATTCCCGTTCCTGTGGATGATTGTCAGTACTACAAACCCATCGGTTGATGTAACAAGAGGAAAACTGCTTCCAGGCTCATATTTAATTGAGAATCTGCGTGAGCTGTTTGGTTCGGTAGATATATTGACCGCACTTGGGAATTCAGCCCAGGTTGCGATCAGCACAACAATTCTGTCCCTGCTGATTGGCTCACTTGCAGGCTATGGCTTTGAGGTGTACCGCAGCAAGGCGAAGGATATCGTATTTAATATTTTGCTGCTATCCATGATGATTCCGTTCGCCGCGATAATGATTCCTTTGTATCGCATGTTCGGTCAGATTTCGAACTTTGCTCCCGGTATTGGTATTGATACGCTGGCAGCAGCCGTGATCCCTACGATCACTACGGCCTTCCTGATCTTCTTTTTCCGTCAGAATTCCAAAATGTTCCCTAAGGATCTGCTGGAGGCAGGACGAATTGATGGTCTGTCAGAGCTGGGACTCTTCTTCAAGGTCTACGTGCCTACGATGAAGACCACCTATGCAGCGGCTGCAATCATTACCTTCATGTCGAGCTGGAACAACTATCTCTGGCCGCTCGTCGTGCTCCAGACGCCTGAGAACCGAACGATTCCTATTCTGATCTCCAATCTGGGATCAAGCTACACTCCGGATTATGGTGTCATCATGACGGCGATCGTCATTTCGACCCTGCCAACGGCAATTGTATTCTTCATCATGCAGAAGCATTTCGTAGCAGGTATGATCGGCTCTGTAAAATAAGGTGTCTGGATAGGAAACGGTGCGCTACGCATCGAATTATGCAAAATGACGAAGTATAACCCCTGCTAGAAGAGACTTGGCTGACAGGTCTTGGCATGATACGGCTCTTGAATGAGAGCTTTGCGTGACAGGACTTGAAAGCCAGGTCTTTGGCTATGTCAGGACTAGTAAATAGTAAATTCAAGTAGAATCAGGAGGATCATGTGCTTATGAAAACATCAACAACACCTAGCCTGAGCTGGCTTACGGATACTAGTGTATTTGCAGTGAATCGTTTGTCGGCCTATTCCGACCATCGTTATTACAAGACGCTGGCTGAGGCCAAGAAGCGTGGTGACATGAACTGGCGTCACAGCTTGAATGGTAACTGGAAATTCAACTACGCAGTGAATCCGAGCAGTCGCCCTGAGAACTTCTATACACCAGAGTTTGATTGCGGTGGCTGGGGAGACATCCAGGTACCGGGGCATATCCAGACACAAGGCTATGGCCAGATGCAATATGTGAACACAATGTATCCATGGGATGGCCTGAGCGATGTTCGCCCACCAGAGATTACGACAGATTATAATCCGGTAGGTAGCTATATCACATATTTCGAGGTTCCTGCTTCCCTGCAACCAGGACCTGTCTATATTTCTTTCCAAGGTGTGGAGACGGCCTTCTATGTATGGCTAAATGGACAATTCGTTGGCTACGGCGAGGATAGCTTTACTCCATCCGACTTCGAGCTGACTCCATATCTGCAAGCGGGAGAGAATAAGCTGGCGGTAGAAGTCTATCAGCGCAGCACAGGAGCATGGCTGGAGGATCAGGATTTCTGGCGTTTCTCCGGTATTTTCAGAGATGTATACCTATATACCACTCCAGCAGTGCATGTGAGAGATGTAGCTGTGAAGTCTAATCTGGATGATGCTTATGAGAAAGGCTTACTGGAGCTGAACCTGCGTCTTGAGCAAGCAGAGCAGCAAGGTAAGGCTGTTGTGGATGTGCAGAACGCACAAGGCCACAGCGTAGCCAAGCTGGAAGGAAGCTTCGCGGATGGCAAGCTCACGCTGAGCACGGAGCTGGATCAGGTGTCCAAGTGGAGTGCGGAGAATCCTTATCTGTATACCTTGTACATCGAAGTCTATAACAACCAAGGCGAACTGATGGAAGTCATTCCGCAGCGCGTCGGCTTCCGCAGATTCGAGATGATCAACAAGGTTATGTGCATTAACGGCAAACGGATCGTGTTCAAGGGTGTGAACCGCCATGAATTCAACTGCCGTACTGGCCGTACTATTACCGCTGAGGACATGCTGTGGGATATAGAGACGCTTAAGAAGAATAACATGAACGCTGTTCGTACCTCCCATTATCCGAATCAGACGCTTTGGTATGAGCTGTGCGATGAGTATGGAGTGTACGTGATTGATGAGATGAATCTGGAGACACATGGTTCCTGGCAGAAGCTAGGCGCAGTAGAGCCTTCCTGGAACATCCCGGGTAACCTGCCGGAGTGGCAGGACATTGTCATGGACCGTGCTATATCTATGGTAGAGCGCGACAAGAATCACCCATCCATCCTGATCTGGTCCTGTGGTAATGAGTCCTATGCAGGTGAGGTTATCCTGAATGTAGCGAATTACTTCCGTACAGCCGATCCGAGTCGTCTGGTGCATTATGAAGGCGTATTCCACAATCGGGACTACGATGCCAGCAGCGACATGGAGAGCCGCATGTATGCGAAGGTAACGGACATTGAGGAATACCTGAACAATGATCCGCAAAAGCCTTATATTAGCTGTGAGTACATGCACGCTATGGGGAACTCTGTAGGTGGAATGCATAAGTACACTGAGCTTGAGAACAAATACGAGCTCTATCAAGGTGGCTTCATCTGGGATTATATTGACCAGGCTGTCATGAAGAAGAATCGCTATGGCGAGGAATACCTTGCTTATGGCGGTGACTACGATGATCGTCCGACTGACTATGGCTTCTGTACAGATGGTATTGTGTACGCGGATCGTACGGAATCTCCGAAGATGCAGGAGGTTAAGTTCCTTTACCAGAATCTGAAGCTTCAACCGGATCGCACGGGTGTTACAATCGTGAACGAGAACCTGTTCGAAGGAACTCAGGATTATGAATTGGTGTACACGTTGTTCAGAGAAGGTGCTGAGGTATTCACCGGACGGACAACAGTAGACGTTGCTGCACAAAGTGAAGGACGCGTCTCCTATGAGCTTCCTGCTGTAGATCAGGAGTCTGGCGAGTACGTGATCCATACTGCGCTCGTTCTGAAGGAATCTACGCTGTGGGCCACTGCTGGATATGAAGTAGCATTTGGACAGCATATCTTCCAGGTGGAAGCTCAGTCACAAGAGACCGTACCAGCGGGTACGCTTCGTGTGGTAGAAGGCGACGTGAACATTGGTGTGCATGGCAAAGGCTTCACCATCATGTTCTCCAAGGGAGCAGGAAGTCTGACCTCACTACGCTATGAAGGACGCGAGCTGATCTCCGTTCCTCCAGCACCGCTCTTCTGGCGGGCGACGACGGACAATGACCGCGGAGCGGCTTGGGGCTTCGAGGCGGGTGGCTGGTTCGCAGCGAGTCTGACACGCAAATGTACAGCGGTCGAGCTGACTCAGACTGAAGGAGCCGTGACTGTAACATTCAGCTATCGTCTGAGTATTCACGAGGATGTACAGGTTACCGTTGCTTACACGGTATATGGCGATGGCAGTGTCAAAGTGAATTCCAAGTATGACGGAGTTGCAGGACTTGCAGACCTTCCAATCTTCGGCTTGTCCTTCAAGGTGCCAGCAGAGTATCATCATCTGGATTGGTATGCTATGGGACCTGATGAGAACTATTCGGACCGTGCCTTCGGTGCAAGACTGGGTGTGTTCAGCAATGACGCAGCCGACAATGTGTCTGGCTATGTGGTACCGCAGGAATCCGGCAATCGTACTGGAGTACGTAGAGTCGATGTAACGGATGATCTGGGTCGTGGTCTGCGTATCCTAGCTCCATCAAGCGCTCCGGTAGAGTGTAATATTTCGCCTTATACCGCGTTCGAGCTGGAGAGTGCTGCGCACCTGTATGAGTTGCCACCTGTTCACTATACAGTGATCACTGTGGCTGCCAGACAGATGGGTGTGGGCGGCGACGATAGCTGGGGTGCACCAGTGCATGACGAATATCGGATTAAGTCTGATCAATCGCTGGAGTATGAATTCTATATTAAGCGTGTCTAATACAACCATTCGCTAAAGAGCTTCGGCAATGATCCGAGCAATAATTAGGCATTCTTGCCCTGACGCTCGTAGTAGAGGCTCGATTCTGATTGCTGATAGTTGTATAAAATAGGGTTATACAGCAAATGGGCTGTAGGCTGTCGAACTTCAGACTAATAGCAAAAGGCTGTGCCGCCAGAATTCTTACTTCTGATGGCACAGCCTTTTGCTATTATGGCACAGACAGGCCTACTGGGCATGTACAGCAAGGGCTCATCTGCTGCTATTATCCTGTACATACTGCTGCCGATTATATGCCAGAGCAGCCTCATAGGCTGGGTTATAGTCGAATCCCTCGCTCTCTGGGCTGACGAATAGCAAGGCCAGCGTAGAGCTGACCAATTTCGTCATCACATAATATGAGATTATCAAGAGAGAATCGGCCATGTAACTAATCGGCATCCATACGTCGTTGGGATCGGATTTTGTCAAGAATGAGTTAAGTGACGGCACGATCAGGAGCAGGCTGAACATAATGATCAATGTTCCCTTAACCAGTCGTCCCCGCTTCTCCAGCTCCGGAATTTTACGGAAGAAGAGAGACAGACGCAAGTAGGTATCAATAATTCCCCATAGATGAACTAATGGAATCATTCGCACGAGGCCCATGATGGGAGTGATGGGATAGTTCTTGAATTTGAGCCTCATGGCCTGATGAACTCGGGTAAGCCAGATCAGGTAGGTGACGATGAGAATGAAGTTGAGCACCTGTAGGAAGACGATCGCCGCTTCATCCCATTTGTATACCTCTTCGTAATACCAATCATAATTAAAGGCATAGACCACATTCATGCCAATCATGATAATGCTTATGATAACGGCCACAAGGAGTAGTTTCTGATGGATACCGCCGATCATTCGCGACGGAAAGCTGATGTCCTGTCTCAAGCTGATGCCCTCCTATGTCTCATACAATAGATAATCGATAGCTTCATACAATGATTCCACCGGTACAATCTTGAACTGCAAATCCCGTTCTTTTTTAACCCGTTCCGCCTCCGCTTCATTGCTGTCCTCACCCCACCATTCGTAGTCAGCGGGGACGAAGAAGATGTCCACGTCTTCGGCTTCAGCGGCGATCAACTTCTGCTCCAGGCCTCCTATGGAACCGACCCAGCCATCCTCCTCCATGGTACCCGTGCCCGAGATTTTAAGCGTGCCACCCTTGGAAAAATCGATATCATTCTCTTCCTCATATAATCCCACGCCCACCATCAGGCCGAGCGAGTTGCCGTAGAAGCCCTCCAACTGCTCCATTAGCTCGCTCAGTCTCTTGGCTTCCACCTCGGGGTCTATCTCGTGCTCATAGGTGGCTTCATTCTCATTCAGCTCCGCTGCTGCATGGACAGCCTGTTCCAGTGTATACGTCATGGACTCAGTCTCCAGAAATTCGTCGGCATATTCCTCAGAGCTCTCTGCTTCTACTTCTTCAAAGGCAATATCACGATAATCACCATCGTAATTCAGATACACAAACAAGCGCTCTATGAGATTGTCAGTATATCCGCCCTCAACTACTGCAAAGTGAACACTTCCCTGTACGCCGACCTCGGAGACGGGAACGGAGGGAGAGGGCTGCGTATACTCCGCTGGCATGGACCAGGATGACAGGAAGGTTGCTCCTGCCGGGATCAAAAGCAGAGTGAAGGCGATCAGATATTCCAGTAATCGGCGCACCCAGGAGTACGTCCGAACAGGAGGATTATCAATATTCACGGCTTACACAACCTTTCGCTTCTCATGCTGTACAAAAAATGCTATTGAAATGCTATTCTCATCTAAACTATTTTACAGAATATGTATCCTGCTTCATATGGGTAGAAAGGCTTGTAAATACTTGACGAGTGCCCAATTCTCACTGCACAAATGTGTAGATATAGCCATGGAGAGTGGCTACTCTACATTAGAGCTGGTATTGCTTGCGGTACTGTAGTGGCGTGCGGCCAGTCATCTGCTTGAATACCCTGCCGAAATGCGCGATGCTATCGAAGCCCGTGCTATCAGCGATGCGAGTTACTCTCCAGCTCGTATCCCGCAGCAGCTCCTGTGCTTGACGAATGCGGACATAATTCAAATATTCAATGACCGTGAATCCGGTGGTCTCCTTAAATATCCGGCAGAGGTACGGACTACTGATGTAAAAGACATCCGCAATGTCTTCGAGGGTCAGGCGGCGGGTGTATTCCTGATTTAAATACTCGATAATCTCATACACGCGCTCTTGCTTCTCGCTGCGCTCGGGGACGATGGGTGAGTGTCCAGCAGCCTGGATGCGCCGAATCAGTATCAGCAGCTGGACAAGAAGAGACTGCTGACAGAGCAGCTTGAAGGAGAGCTCCTGCACTTGCTCCCGCAGCATGGCTGACATGATCTCCCGGATGGCCTCCTGCTCTCCCACATTGGGGCGGAGAAGGAAGTTCTCGTTCGGGAGCAGCGGCTGGCTATCCTGATGAATATCCAATGCCTTGCGTATGAAGCGGTCATCGAAGTTGATCAGTATGCGCTCATGTCCCGCTGGACCCTTGTTCGTGGTGCGATGAAGTTCATTTTTGTTAATGACAATCAGATCGCCAGCCTGCAAGGCATAGAGGCGATTATGAATATAATAATATCGCTCCCCGTCCAGCAAATAGTAAATCTCGTAGGAATCATGGAAGTGGTCGGTCATCATATCGAATTGCTCCGTACGCCGGACCTGCTCAATTTCAAATAGATAATCAGGGGTCATGGGGCCCTCCTTGTCCGAAAAATAAAGCGTTATCATTAACGTGCAGCAGTGGGATAAGATATGCATCATTATAGCGTATTGAGCATGTGAGCTACAGCCCATCCATGATAATAGTTCCTTGACCAGATCAAATGTGGGTATAGACACGCTCAAGCGGGAGACCTGCTTTACATAAAGCAGCGATCCGTTCCGCTTGACGGAAAGGATCGCTGTTGTGCTGCGTTAACACTGCTCACACTGCTTTTTGTTGATGGTAGTAGTGCAAGGACACATCATCAATCAAGCTTATGGAAGCAGCTTCTATTACTCGTATACTCGCGTGGCTCTTCAGTCGAGAATTCAGGCTTTTTTCTTAAAGTTGGATTGAAGCAGAGATAAAGAGAGCTCTGCTGTGGATGAAACGATCAGATCTGCTTTCTGCATCTGTGCCGGTTCCCCAACACCCACGGCATACATCCCAGCGGCAAGGATTGCCTGAATGCCTGCTTCAGCATCCTCAATGCCTATGCATTGGGTGGGTTCTACACCCAGTCTTGCTGAACCGGTTAGAAAAATCTCCGGGTCCGGTTTGCCGCTTGCAATCATATTCACGTCAACAACGTGGTCTAGGTAATGAGCGGCCTCCAGACGGTCCAGAATAAAGGGAGCATTCTTGCTGGCGGAAGCAAGGGCCGTACGAATGCCTGCTTCTCGCAGCTCCATTAGCAAGTTCTCAATGCCAGGCAGCAGATCGGCCGGTGTTATTTTTTTGATCATTTCTTTGTAGACCTCATTTTTCTTTACAGCAAGCCTATGCTTTTGCTCGTCCGTGTACACGGTATCCCCGAGGGAGAGAATAAGTTCAAGAGATTCCATGCGGCTTACGCCCTTCAATTTCTCGTTAAACTGTCTATCGAAAGGAAGCCCCAGCTCATTGGCGAGGTTCTCCCAGGCAAGGTAATGGTACTCTGCTGTATCGGTAATGACTCCATCCAGATCAAAAATAACTGCTTTCAATGTCTGCGTCACTTGTTTCTCCTTTCTTCGCTTATGAAGTAAGGGCTGTCACTAATGCAGCTTCGCCCGTAATGAGGACATCCTTCCCGTACAATTTCATAGTCAGCGGCGCCCCGGTTATCAGAGTGATTGTAACCTCGTCCTGCTCCACACTGATGTTCAGGAGACGATCGCGATAATTGATGTGAAATTTGTATTTTGTCCAGTCTTTGGGCAGGAACGGAGAGAAGCTGAGTGTCTCGTTATACGTGCGCATGCCAGCAAAGCCTTGAACGATGGCCAGCCAGCTTCCGGTCATGGATGTGATGTGCAAGCCGTCCTCGGTATCGTTATTGTAGTTGTCGAGATCCAGGCGAGCCGTACGTTTGTACATCTCTACTGCTTTCCTTTCCATCTTCAACTCAGCAGCCAGTACAGCATGAATGGATGGGGAGAGGGAGGACTCGTGCACAGTCATCGGCTCGTAGAATTTGAAGTTGCGTTCTTTTTCTTCCAATGTGAACTGGTCGCCGAAAAAATATATACCCTGCAAAACATCGGCCTGTTTGATGAAGGGGGAACGCAAGATCTTATCCCAGGACCATTTCTGATTGAGCGGAAGCTCATCTTTGTTAAGAGACGATACGGTACGAAGTTCCTTATCCAGGAACGTGTCATGCTGAACAAATACCTTCCGCTCCTCATCGTAAGGAAAGTACATGCGATCAACGATGTCCTGCCATTTCTTCATTTCTTCCTCTGTTATACCGAGCTCCTGCTTTCTGGCATCGGACACTTTTGGAAGGCTCTGTATGGTATAGCTCAACACCCAGGTCGCCATTTTATTGGTATACCAGTTATTGTTGACATTATTTTCGTACTCGTTCGGTCCGGTTACACCATGAATCATGTACTGATAATGACGAGTGGAGAAATGAACGCGGTCTGCCCAGAATCGGCTGATTTCGACCAACACTTCAATTCCTTGATTTTCCAGGTAATGAGTGTCTCCGGTATAATTCGTATAATTGTAGATTGCATAGGCAATGGCGCCGTTACGATGAATCTCCTCAAACGTAATTTCCCACTCATTGTGACATTCAACGCCAGTGAACGTTACCATCGGATACAGTGCACCCTGCAATCCCTGTTGGCGTGCATTGTGATGTGCCCCGGTAAGCTGATTGTATCGGTAGTGGAGCAGGTTCTCAGTTACGTGCTTGTCGGCAACTGCCAGGTACATAGGAATGGCATAGGCCTCGGTGTCCCAGTACGTTGCACCGCCGTATTTTTCCCCGGTAAAGCCTTTGGGACCAATATTTAGCCTCTTATCATGACCGTAGTAGGTGGTGAAAAGCTGGAAAATATTAAAGCGGATTCCCTGCTGTGCCTCAATATCGCCCTCAATTTCGATGTCCGCTTTTTCCCAGCGAGCGGCCCATGCATTGACATGCTCCTGTCTTAGCATCGGGTAACCTCTGTGTAGTGCTTCCATGACTATGCTCTCTCCCGTAGGAATTAGCTGTTCCATACTCATATCACGCGTTGTGGTGATAGCGACAAATTTTTGGATACTCGCTGAGCCATGTGGCTCAATGTCATAGACGTAGTGAACAGCAGCATATAGGCTGTCTACTTCACTGGTTTTGGTTTTGGAGAGGACGTTATCCGTTACAATTCCCATCGTTGCATTGACAGTAAAACGTTCAATACCAAATTGATTTTCTTTTGTCGTGGCAGCAAGACTTATGCAAGGATTCCCAATTTTGTGTGCCTCCTCGATCCAGAAGCTTTCTTCATAGTTGGCATCTTCATTTGTCGTATTGGCATCCAGGAAAGGGATTAACTCAATCTTCATATTGTCCTGAGTCAGATTGGTTACACAGTAATCAATCAGGCACATCTCCAGCTTTGCGATGCTCAGAAAGCGCTCCGTTCTGATGTGCACCTTACCATTAACGGTGAATGAACGGCGCAGAATGCCTTCCTTCATGTCCAACTCCTGATAGAAGTCAGTCACGTTATCCTTAAACAAGTCTACTTCTTCATTATTGATTAGGACACGGATCCCGATAAAATTCATGGCATTGATTACTTTTCCGAAATATTGTGGGTAGCCATTCTTCCACCAACCCACTTTCGTCTTATCCGGAAACCATACACCGGCGATGTAAGTGCCCTGGTGATGGTCGCCGGAATATGCTTCTTCGAAATTTCCGCGCATGCCCATGTAACCGTTGCCGATTGAGGTCAGGCTTTCCTGTAGGCGCATGTTATCTTTATGAAGCTTGGTGGTCGTCAATTTCCAGGCATCAACATCAAAAATACGTTTATAAGACATGTAATTCCTCCTTATGAGCGTGAACGTCACGACGGGTAAATTGATAATTTGTGGAGCTGTTATGTTAGTAAATTGAAAACGACGAAGGTGTATCATCATGCTGCGATACCAAGTATATTGTGCAACCGGTTGCATTGTCAAACAAAAAAACTGTTTGTATCGAAATACAAACAGTTCACGTTTCGGATATGGGCTTCTTTTATGTTCGCTAACCATTTTCAGTGATATTTTATGCACGATTCGCGTTCGATGATCCGATGAGGCACAATAATGTGTTTTGTTATTTCTGTAGGGTCCTGTATTTTTTCAATCAAGCTTTTGGCTGCCTGAAAGCCGAGCGTGAAAATATCAATATCGACCGAGGTGAGTGGAGGATTCATCATATCTGCCAAAGTCAAATTATTAAAGCTGATCAGAGAGCAATGGTCCGGAACTAAGACCCCGAGCGGATGAAGTGCCTTCTGCAATGGCAGTGCCGTCATGTCGTCTCCTACAATGACGGCGGTCGGTGGGATGGTCAGTGAGAACAGCCTAGAGATGTCCTCGTTGGTAAAATCTGTACCCAGGACATAATCGGCATTGACGGCAAGCTTTTTTTCCTCAAGCGCTGCATGATAGCCCCGAACCCGTTCCTTATGAACCGTTCGTGCGATATCGGCACCCACGTAAGCGATATGCCGATGTCCAAGCTCGGTCAAATAGTGGACAACGTCTTTTCCTGCCTGAAAGTTATCGTTATCGACATGTGTTGTTTCGCTGACATATTGCTGAGGCTTGCCGATGACGGTATAAGGTATTTTCTCGCTATGGAAAAAATCAACGACAGGGTCATCAGGCTTGGAATACAGCACGATAAACCCATCTACCCGGTTGGCTCTTGTCATCGTCTTGACGCGTGTCAGCACCTCGTCGCTATCCTTGCCGGTGACAATCGCCATTGTAAAATTTTTCTCATTGGCCAATTCACTGATTCCCCGGATACTCTCAAGAAAGAATGGATTCTGGAATATAGATACATCCGCCTCAGGCATTATAATGCCCAGGGATTGCGTCATTCGGTTCGCTAAGCTTTGGGCCGAATAGTTCGGCTCGTATCCGAGTGCCTTCATCTCTTTACGAACCCGCGCTTTGGTAGCCTCACTGATTTTTGGGCTGTCCTGAAGGACACGGGACACGGTGGAAGTGGCAACATTCGCACGTTTAGCAATGTCTTTAATGGTTACTGCCATCGCTTGTCCTCCTTTACGTATAGTATTCGTTTTTATATTAATCATACACACATAACTTGTCATATCAAACAGATGATCCAAGAAAAAGCCTAATCTCGAAAAAAACAGAGACATCCCTATTCCTCTAGTTGCAATGGAAAGACGAGCAACCATCGTGTAGAGTAGGGCAAGAGCAACGTCTCATGTTCAAATTAGCAGAACGGAATGCAGTACACAATGTTATTCATCTGTGGGGCTGAGTTTGAAGACGGATTCGCTGTATTCATCGACTTCAAAAAAATGAGTTGCCAAAAGAAAGAGAATAAACTTATAATATCACTGCAACCGATTGCATTAATGTTGCACATTATTGCACAAGCTCTTCGCTTTGCCTAAGCAAAAGCAAGATCGGAAATGAAACCGCTTTTATCATTGTTTCTTTTTCAACTGCCTTGCAGTAATAAGAAGGTTGCACAATAAAAATACAGGAGGTATGCATATGAAAAGGCTTCTGTCTTTTGAGTTTTGGCAGAAATTTGGTAAGTCATTGCTTGTCGTCGTTGCTGTGATGCCGGCTGCCGGGATCATGATTTCATTGGGAAAAGTCATTGCGATGCTCTCGGAAAATGTCGCATTTCTGGTTACAGTTGGCGGCGTTATGGAGAATCTTGGATGGAGTATTATAAATAACCTTCATATCCTATTCGCTGTGGCTATTGGTGGATCGTGGGCTAAGGAGAGGGCAGGGGGGGCATTCGCAGCGCTGCTCGCTTTTATTCTGATTAATATAACGACAGGTACTATCCTGGGAGTATCGAATCCCATGCTTTCACAGGAGGGGGCTACAACAACGACATTGTTTGGTCAAATGATAACGGTGAATGGATACTTTACCTCAGTGCTTGGTGCCCCGGCGCTCAATATGGGTGTGTTTGTCGGTATTATTTCCGGTTTTCTTGGAGCGGTCATCTTCAATAAATACTATAACTTCCGAAAACTTCCCGAATCTCTTGCCTTTTTTAACGGAAAACGGTTTGTTCCGTTCGTCGTCATCTTATGGTCTGTCATCGTCGCCATAGGAATGTCTGCGTTCTGGCCGTTTGTTCAGACGGGGATCAACAGCTTCGGTAAATGGCTTGCAACTTCCAGCGAGTCTGCGCCGTTCATTGCTCCTTTCCTCTATGGAACACTGGAGCGCATCCTTCTTCCATTCGGACTTCATCATATGCTGACAATCCCGGTAAACTATACGGAGCTTGGAGGAGTATACACCGTACTTACAGGCAGTAATGCCGGCAGTACTGTAGCTGGACAAGATCCGTTATGGCTTGCTTGGGCGAGTGATCTGGCCCATCTGCATGGAACCGATCCACATGCTTACCAACAGCTCATTGACACGGTAACGCCAGCACGTTTCAAGGTAGGGCAGATGATCACGGGCGCAGGCATTCTGATGGGGGTTGCCCTTGCTATGTACCGCAGAGTGGATAAAGACAAGCGATCCAAATACAAGTCCATGTTCCTGTCTGCAGGTCTGGCTGTATTTTTGACGGGGGTGACTGAACCACTTGAATTCATGTTCATGTTCGCTGCACCGCTCCTTTACGGGGTATATGCAGTGATTACCGGTTTGGCCTTTGGCATGGCCGATATCATTCATTTAAGACTTCACTCGTTCGGGATGATCGAGCTACTGACGAGAATTCCGCTGTCGATCAATGCCGGTCTGGTAACGGATATTATCAACTTTGTCATCACGACAATTGTGTTCTTTGCCGTCTCGTACTTCATTGCTTACTTTATGATTGGAAAATTCAAGCTGGCTACTCCGGGACGACTTGGGAACTATACGGATGAAGAGCCCAATAAGACAGCTTCTTCCAGCGATGGTGTGTTGGATAATGAAGCTGCGGCAGCAGGCATTGACGACGATCTGCCAGCTCAAATCATTGCCGTGCTTGGCGGTCCCGCCAACATTGTAGATGTCGATGCATGTATGACACGTCTCAGAATTACTGTTAACGACGTGAATGCGGTGGGGAATGAAGCGGAATGGAAGAGGCTTGGAGCGCTTGGATTGATTAAGAAGGATAACGGGATTCAAGCCATCTATGGTCCGAAGGCCGATGTGCTGAAGTCTGACATTCAGGACAGGCTGGGGTGAGGACACTTGAACATTTTGACACTGAATGCGCATGCTTGGATGGAAGAGAATCAGTCGAATAAGATAGCTCAGCTTGCCAATTTTATTCATGAACAGGATTTTGACATTGTAGCACTTCAGGAGGTTAACCAGTCCAGGCATGAGGCTCCGCTTGGGGATGCTGCATTGTCAAGGTTCCATGCGACGAGCGGACAGCCCGTGATTAAAGCGGATAACTATGCATATACCCTGTGTAAGCAGATAGGTAGAGAATATTACTGGACGTATGTCCCCGTGCATGTCGGTTTTGATAAGTTCGATGAAGGTCTTGCAATCCTGACGAAAATGCCGATTGTGGATTCTTTCGAAGCATACGTCTCTGAGCAACGGGATTATGATAACTATCGAACTCGGAAAATACTAGGCATCCAGACGAAGGGGGCTGGAGAAGGCATATGGTTCATTAACGGACATTTCGGATGGTGGCATGATGGGGATTCGTTCAAGGGGCAGTGGGACAGATTCCTGGAAGTGTCTGAACGAAGAATTCAAGGGCAGGCTGCGTTTATAATGGGTGATTTCAATAATGCAGCGCATCTGCATGGAGAAGGATACGATTATGTGATTCAGAGCGGATGGCATGATTGCTATACTCTGGCTAAAGAGAAAGATGAAGGTCACACCGTCGTCAAGGAGATTGCAGGCTGGGAGGATAACAAGCAGCAGCTCCGTATTGATTATGTGTTCAGTAATCGTGAGCTTTCTATACATTCATCCAAGGTCGTCCTCGACGGCAAAGACAGTCCGATCGTATCCGATCATTTCGGGATTGCTGTTACTCTATAATACATACAAAGGCACACGTCTTGCAGTCCTCCAAATGCAGGGTGTGTGCTTGTTGTGTTGCGTAGCTGCATGACCAGGCAAGAAGGACTGGCAGAATAGCTGAGATTGCCGTCTGTACGGGGGAGGGTGATGTTCTCTTCGATTCAACAATTGGATAATATACGCATAATTATAGCTCAAAGTGCTAATAAATGCTTAGAAAATGATATTTCTTATACTATAAAATGGAGTCAAGTTAATCAATGTCAGCTGGACAGGGCAGCCTGTCAGCCCAATCAGAGGAGCTGTGATGATCTTGACGAAGAAGAGCTATGCGATTGTAGGAACCGGTGGAAGAGCGGAATTTTTTTATGGTGAATTAGTCACGACCTTTCAAGAGACCTCCGAGCTCGTGGCGCTCTGTGATGTGAATCAGACACGCATGGATTTTGCGAACCATTTGCTGGCGGATAAATATCAGTACCATACAGTGCCTACCTACAAGGCACATGAGTTCGAACGCATGATTGCGGAGGTGAAGCCAGATGTCGTACTGGTAACGACAGTGGACCGAACACATCATGACTACATTATTCGTGCGATGGAGCTGGGCTGCGACGTGATCTCCGAGAAGCCGATGACGGTGGATGAGGAGAAGTGTCAGGCCATTCTGGATGCCGTGGAGCGCACAGGGCGCAAGCTGCGGGTGACCTTCAATTATCGCTATGCTCCGCATAATACGAAGATTCGTGAGTTGATTATGGATGATGTGATCGGCGAGGTCATCTCGGTGAACTTTGAGTGGCTGCTGAATACGGAGCATGGAGCGGACTACTTCCGCAGATGGCATCGTGACAAGCGCAATAGTGGCGGATTACTCGTACACAAGTCTACGCATCATTTCGATCTGATGAACTTCTGGCTCGGCTCCAAGCCTGCAACCGTGTATGCCCAAGGAGATCTGCGCTTCTATGGCAAGGAGAATGCAGAGAAGCGGGGCGTGACCGAATTCTACAGCCGGGCTTATGGCAGTAAGGCTGCAGAGAACGACCCGTTCGCACTGCATCTGGATCGGAACGAGCGATTGAAGCAAATGTACCTGGATGCGGAGCACGAGGATGGCTATCTGCGTGATCAGAGTGTATTTGGCGATAATATCAGCATTGAGGACAGTATGCATGTCATGGTCAAGTATCGGAACAAGGCTGTTATGAACTACACACTGAACGCCTATATGCCGTGGGAAGGCTTCATTATCGTATTCAACGGCACGAAGGGACGTATCGAGGTGCGGATCACGGAGAAATCGTATGTGAACTCTGGTGGGGAGAAGGCAGACGAAGGAGCCTTGAAGTCCAAGCACATTCGTGTCTATCCGTTCGATGCCGAGCCGTACGATGTAGAGATTGTGGAGCAGGCCGGAGGTCATGGCGGCGGAGACCCGCTGTTACTGCAGGATATCTTCGGGGAGCCACTGGAGGATCGCTTCCAGCGAGCAGCCTCTCATCAGGATGGGGCCTGGTCGATTCTGACCGGTATCGCTGCCAATCGCTCGATCCGTACAGGACAGCCGGTGCAGGTCGATGATCTGATTCGCTGGTCTTGAACAATATTGTATTAGGCGGCATGCTGCTCATTATGCAGTGATGTCCCAAGGAGTCGTGTTCCCACACGGCTCCTTATTTATTCTTACCTCATTGTAGCTCAGATCTCAGATTCCCAGATTCTAATATTTCATTTCTCGTTCTTCTCCAGTTCATCGGGCACATCATATTTGTTGAGATGTGAAGTGATTGCCGCGACTGCTTCACTGGCATCCGTCGTTGCAGGGACTTCCCTTACTACATCATCGGTGCGATCATGATCGTTCAACTTATCGGCCTCTACTGCCTTTTGTCCATTTTCTTTCATAGCTGCGTCTCCTTTCATAATCTACGTCTGATTCTGCTCGATTAACGCATATAATGGCACTTCCCGCTCATCCTGAGGATTGCCAAGTGGAAAAATGCGTGCCGTTTCATTCTGCTCGTCCACATGCTGAATATAGATGGGTGCTCCATCACACAGCACATTCGCCATAACGGAAGATGCTGCGATTTCCTGTGCTCTTTGAACATTCATGCAGGAAGAACCTCCATTGATTTGTGGAATTCGTCCTTACTATGCACAAGCGAGATTCAGGTTATGTATTCAAGTTCAACGAAATGAGCATTTGCATAAATCCTACGAGTGATAATCGTCTTTTCCCCCACAGAGGGGTATTCAGGTGTCACAGCTTTTTCTTGCTCGATACGGTAAGGTAGAGTTAAGGCTTCAATCACCATTCAAATAACTCCCAAGACAGTCCATATAAGGGCTGTATTTTTTTATTCACCATCCATCAGGGGTCTCTGCATTATTTTCATCTAAGCTGCGTAGTTGATTTCCTATACTTAACTTACCTTGAGCTTGTCCGTACTCTGTCATTGTATGCTGGAGCGCTGGTGAAGAATTTCTGATGGGGGATGGCCCATATGCCGCTTGAATATCCGGTAAAAATAAGAGACATCATTATAACCGACATATTCGGCTATCTCCGCGATGTTCAGTCTCGATTCGGTCAACATATAGGTGGCTGTCTTAATCCGCTGACTATGGACATGCTCGCTGATGGTTCGCCCCGTTACTCGCCGCAGCAAGGTGGCTGCATGGCCAGGAGATTTTTGAATGACGTCTCCGAGGTCATCCTTGGTGATTCTCTTGCGATAATGGATCTGAATGTATTCCTTCATACGCTCTACATGACGATGGTGCTCTGGCGTGACTTCACCGCGATCCCATTCCATGTTCAGATGCACCAGAGCTTCCATGCATAAGGTGGCAGCCATAATCCGGTAATAGGGTGGGCGATCCGTCCAGTGCTGTTGCACGAGCTTCACTCGCTCATGAATCAGATCGTAGCACCCGGCTTTGAGATGCAGGGGAGATTGCAGACGCAGCAGTGGCAGGGTCAAAGCGTCCATTGGAGATACCTCGTCATGGCTCTGCTCCGGCAGAGAGTCCGCAGCAGGCGCGTGTGTGGGTGTCCACAGCACGACGTACTTGGTATGGAACAGGGTCGGAATGCTTTTGCCGTAGTAAGATACACCTGCAGGAATGTATAAAATGTCACCTTTATCGAGAATATATTTCTGATCCTTCACCCAATATACACATTTTCCAAATGTCAGGACGACCAGTTGGCATAGCTCACTACCCTTGGTGGTGGACTCATACCATTCTGTGCCGTGATCCTGTCTAACCGCTGTTAATTCAAGCATTTCGTCCCTCATCCTCCTCTTGGTGAATGATGTTGTGTGAAGATCATTCACTCATGACAATCAGGCTATTATAGAACATGGCTACTACTGTTTCAGTATACTGTACTATAGTTCAAATGCTGTACTATATTTCATAGTTTCCATACGCAAGTAAGGCTACAATAGACAAGAAGCGACAAATAATCAGAGCATTTTGCCCACATCCAAGCGCGATCTCCAAAAGCAATAGATCAGGCGTAGTCATTGCCTCCGTCTGTATCATGTTTGTTCTCTGGAGCGAAAGCGATTGAGATCAAAAAGATTGCAAAATGTGATCAAGGAGGATTTGCATCAATGCAAAAAACAAAAATTATTTGTACAATTGGTCCGGCAAGTGACACAGTACCCGTATTGAAGGAAATGATACAGGCGGGGATGACTGTCGCTCGTTTAAATATGGCTCACGGAGAGCTGGACGAGCATGTAAAGCGGATGGAGAGTGTCCGTCAGGCTGCCGCAGAGCTGAATACGTTTGTACCTATTATGATGGATATCAAGGGGCCCGAGGTTCGGATTGGTAAGCTTAAGGAAGCCTCCTGTGAGCTGAAGACCGGGAATGAAGTCACGCTGACTACAGAAGAGATTCTGGGTGATTCTGCTCGCATCTCCGTGAACTACCCTGATCTGACGAAGGACGTGAAGGCTGGAGACCGCATTCTGATCGATGACGGTCTGGTAGATCTGACAGTGAAGTCTGTGGAAGGCACCGAGATCCGCTGTAACATCGTTAGTGGAGCTAACCTGAAGCCGCGTAAGGGCGTCAATCTGCCTGGGATCGCTACCTCCCTGCCAGGGGTTACAGAGCGTGATGTCATGCACATTCAGTTCGGGATCGAGAATAAGGTTGAGATTATTGCCGCATCCTTCGTAAGAAAAGCAGAGGATATCCGCGAGATTCGTGCCATTCTGGAGAAGCATAATGCGGGTCATGTACAGATCATCTCCAAGATTGAGAATGAAGAAGGCATGATAAATCTGGATGCTATCATCGAAGCTTCAGACGGTATTATGGTTGCCCGTGGTGACCTTGGGGTAGAGGTGCCGATCGAGGAAGTACCTATGATGCAGAAGGAAATGATTGACAAATGTAATCTGGTAGGCAAGCCGGTTATCGTAGCTACACACATGCTTGAGTCAATGCAGGTGAATCCGCGTCCGACACGCGCCGAGGTCAGTGACGTATTCAATGCAGTTGTACAGGGAGCCGATGTCGTGATGCTGTCCGGAGAGTCCGCAGCGGGTAAATATCCGATCCCATCGGTGAAGACGATGGCTAGCATTGCGAGAAAAGCTGAATCCATCATTGACTATCGTGAGCAGTTCGACAAGAAGCGTGCTCAGCAGGCCACTGACATTACCCAAATTATCAGCCAAAGCACAGTGAGTGCATCATTGGAGCTGAATGCCAAGGCGATCATTACCTCTACAGAGAGCGGCTTCACTGCGCGTATGGTATCCAAATATCGTCCGGAAGCTCCGATTATTGCGGTCACACAACATGAAGAAGTGTTGGCCAAAATCTGTCTGCTCTCCGGTGTAATTCCGGTGAAGGGCGACAAAGTAGCGACGACAGATGAGATGTTCGAATCCTCCACGCGGAATGCCATTAAGACTGGCCACATCCAGCAGGGAGATACCATTGTCTTGTCCGCGGGTGTGCCAATCGGTCAGACAGGGAATACGAACCTGATCAAGGTACTGAAGGTATAGCTGCTCGTTACCCCGCAAATGTATAACTAGCAGTAGGGGCCACACTATGTGTGGTCCTTTTTGTATTTTTCAGCTTCATGGGTTGTAAAGCATGCACCAATATTTCCTATATAAGTGAAGGGGTCATCCACTTCACACATAACATATAGGAAAGGGTGTTGGTCTTATGCCACTCAAAGGGTACAAAATTTTTATTGATCCAGGTCATGGGGGTTCTGATCCAGGTGCAGTCAGTGGGAGTTATGAGGAAGCTGATATTGTACTGGAAGTCGGAAAGTTTCTAAAAACAGAGCTTGAAAAATCGCGAGCTACGGTGCAAATGAGCCGTACGACGGATACTTTCCCGCAGCTTGCTGCTCGCTCCAAGGCCTCTAACGATTTTGGGGCTTCGATCTTCGTGTAACGGTACTAATATCTTTGTTATTGATCCCAAGAACACCAAGGCATGGGCGATTCTACCGGAGCTGCTATTCATTGATACTGCATCCGATCGTAACACATTGGTAGCGAACAAGCAGAAATGTGCACAGGCGATTGCGAGTGGCATCAGAAGCTTCGTTAACACGCTGCCACCTATTGAATAGACCACAGCTTTGAAGCGGTCAGATGAACGAGGCTAGATGAACAAATCAGCAAGAAGGATTAAGAACTTACGAGTTCTTAATCCTTTTTCACATGCTCGTATGTTAAAATATCCCTAGAAAAAGGAGGTATATAATGAAGAAAAATCTTATTATGCTATTTTTAGTTGTGTTGTTGTCTGCCTGCACTAATGCCGCGCCCTCGTCTGAGCCGACAGGCAGTCAGCCAGCAGAGGGCGCTGATACAGCCGCTCTGGAGCAGCTCCAGCAGGAGAATGCCAAGCTGCAGGAGCTGCTGGAGCAAGGCGAGGAAGCTGATAAAGCTGTTGCTGGTGCCCTGAGAGAGACACTTAATATGACCTTCCGCCTCATCACTGCTATGGATGATAAGGACTATGATTATATCACTTCTGTATCCTCTACTAATGTAGAGGTATCCCAGGAGAAAAATATGCTTATTGTTCGTAATGAGCAAGCTCCGACCGATGCTCCAACTGAAGTTGCACTTCTGAACGGTCTTGAACTGGCTGAGCTGGAATTCCGCGGCTTCGAACAGATGGATGAGAGTCATGCTGTGCTGTTTATGGCAAGAGTATCTACAACCGAAGGGGCAGAGGGAAATGCAGCACTCAATTTTCAGTTCATTCGTTCAGGGGATGGAGCTTGGCAGTTTGACGGCCTATTAACCAATTAGAAAAAAGCGTCTCTGTCCTATTCGACAAGTGCTGTGATGATATGATACACTGACCCTTTATTTTTTGAAGGTGGGGGTTGCTAATCATCATGAATGCTGTTTTTCACTTCTTTGAAGAGATCAGATGGATCGATGCTGCCGTGTCGGTAGGCATCCTGTTGTTATTTTTATTGTTTCGGAAGCTCTTCACGAGCTATCTATTTTCTCTGCTGCGGCGTAGAATGAATACGAATGGTGGAGTCATCAAGTGGGCTGAGGCCTTTGAGAAGCCTTTGCGTAATCTTTTCGTACTGATTGGAGTATATCTAGCGATTCGTTATTTTGTGCCAGCTGATTGGACGTTGATGTGGGGGTTGAATCGGATTAGCCGTAGTATCGGCATTTTCCTGGTAGGCTGGGGAATCTACAATATGACAGCCTCCTCCTCCGCGCTGTTGGAAGGGATTAGCCGAAGAATTGGCATAGATGAGAGCAGCATGCTGATTCCCTTTTTGTCGAAGCTGCTTCGATTTGTTGTCATCGTGTTGATGGTCACGGCCATCGGTGCCGAATGGGGCTTCAGTATCAATGGTCTGGTGGCAGGCATGGGGTTGGGCAGTCTGGCCGTAGCGCTCGCAGCTAAGGAGACCTTGGGCAATATGCTGGCAGGCGTAGTCATTATCTTGGAGAAGCCCTTTTCCAAGGGAGACTGGATTATGACACCCAGTATTGAAGGAGTTGTCGAGGACATTACCTTCCGCAGCTCCAAGATACGCACCTTTGCAGATTCTATCGTAACCGTGCCTAACGCTACTCTGGCGGATCAACCGATCACAAATTGGAGTCGGATGGGGAAGCGGCGTATTACTTTTACGTTAGGAGTTGCCCTCGATTCGGATCGTAAGGCATTAGAACGTGCCGTGACGCGGATCGACGAGGCGCTCCGAACGGATGAGAAGATCGACCCGGCGATGATCATGGTGCGCTTCACTGACTTTCAGGAGAGCAGCCTGGGAATTTTGCTGTACTTTTTCACGAAATCGACCGTGTGGGCAGAGCATTTGGCCGTAAGGCAAGAGATGAATTTCATGGTCCTGCAGATTCTGGAGGAGGAGGGTGTCCGCCTTGCTTATCCATCCAGAAGGTTGTATGTCGAGGAGGCAGCATCGCCGCTGCAGCAGAGGTATTCAGCTGAGTAACCCACTGGTGAGGCTGCGATAAGATCCTATGAGCTACGATGTGAGGTAAAATGAGTATGCTATGGGAGTGCTCTGAGCTTGGAAAGCTACCGTTACTTGGAGAACAGAACATTGCAAAAGACCGCTTATTTGTGTAAGCAGTCTTTGCGCCTTATATAAGCTATATTTGTGTGGTATTCAGAGCGGCATTAGAATTCTTAATTTTTTGATGCCCTCTGTTCCAGCCCAGCTTCCGATACCAGCCAGGATAGCGTTGTGGAGAAAATGCATAGCGACGGAATAAGTGATCGAACCAATCACCATCTCCATGATAATAAAGCGTTTGATGTCGGAGGAAGTGATCACGTATATCTTGAAATTTGGATTCATTCTTCACCTCAGACGTTTTAGGTTATCCTTATGCTACCGCCAGGTTGTCTGATTCTTCAGGAGACATCCTAACCTCAACGGTTGAGAAATTATAGAAGGGGTACAAACTCCGAATAGAGGTGTATGTGAGTATGGTGATTCTGGCCATTCTACTCATTCTAACAATTTGGCTTATATATGGGCTCATCGGAATTCTTGCAATCAAATGGATTGGGCGCCTAATATATAAGAAAGAATTGAGCAATGCCAAAGTGCAGTTCATTGCTTCCGTAGTGCTACTACTGATTATTATTGGTTTTTCACTAAATTACAGGACGATTAATATGTTTCTTCTAGTGATCGTCAGCTTAGTATTGCTTGTTCGTTCCTATTCGGAGATGAAGAAAGACCTTTAGATGATGTAGCTTATAAACATTCAGAGCAGCACGGTGAACTGTCCAGGGAGATGAGAAGAGTTGTTGAACATCATGAAGATAATACTAGCAGGCTTCGGGATGATCCTTGGCCTCGGACTGGAAGACGGGAGCGTGCAGTCCTCCTCTGGAGTAGCGGCGAAGGAATATTATGTAGCCACGACTGGCAGCGATTCTAATACTGGAACCAGCAATGCACCGTGGAAGTCATTACAGCATGCAGCAGATACAGTGCCTGCGGGGAGCACGGTATACGTACGCGGAGGTATATACAATCAGAAGCTGAAGATTACACGTTCAGGTTCTGCCGAGCAGGGCCCCATCGTGTTCAAGAATTATAATGCAGAGAACGTGACTCTTGATGGCAAGGGGCTATCTGCCGACGGGGTCGAAGGTCTGATTGAGCTCTCTGACGTGGAGTATATTACTGTCCAGGGTTTTGACATCAGCCATTATACAACCTCTTCCCGAGGAGCTGTACCAGTGGGCATCTACGTTCATGGTGCTGGCAGCTCGATTACAATAGCAGATAACAGGATTCATGACATCAAGAGCTTGGCCACACCGACTGGCAGCGATCTGACAGGTCGGGATGCTCATGGGATAGCAGTCTATGGTACGAAGGCACCTGCTCCAATCCGTGACATTGAGATCAGTGGCAATGAGTTGTACAATTTGGTACTTGGCTCCAGCGAATCGTTAGTCCTTAACGGCAATGTGGATACCTTCACCTTGGCTGATAATGTCATACATGACAATGATAACATCGGAATCGATCTGATTGGATTTGAAGGAATAGCGCCGAATCCCGCCTATGATCAAGCTCGGAATGGAGTTGTGAAGAACAATCTAGTATACAATATTTCCTCCAACAACAACCCTTCTTACGGCAAGCTGCTTCCGAATGATAGCAATGCGGCGGGCGGTATTTACGTGGATGGCGGAAAGGACAATGTCATTGAGCAGAATTATAGCTACAACAACGATATTGGTATAGAGATCGCCTCTGAGCATGCTGGGAGATCGACCGATAATATCACAATACGCAGCAATGTAATCTACAATAACCGCCTGACTGGAATCGCGATGGGCGGGTACGATGCTGATCGTGGTTCCACGGTAAATTGCACTATTGTGAACAACACGGTATATAACAACGATAGGTTAGGATATGGAAATGGCCAGCTTTATATCCAATCCGATACGCGAAATAACGTAATATTGAATAATATTTTTGTGGCCAGCTCTACTGATGTGCTTATCTACAATGAGTACACCAATAATTCGGGGAACATCGTGGACTATAACCTGTATTTCTCTCCCGGCGGAAGTGATGAAGCGAATTGGACCTGGAGGAATAATGAATATATCGGTTTTACCGTATATCAAAAGGGAACCGGAAACGACGCACATTCAAAGTTTGGCGATCCCAAGTTCGTGAGTCCTGCGGGAGGCGACTTCCATCTACAGCCTTCATCTCCGGCAACGGATGCAGGTGTCTCGGATCAAGCTATGCTCGTAATGTTCGATATAGATGGGGAGGATAGAGTTAAGGGGGCTGCTGTAAACATAGGTGCGGATGAGTGAAGAGATTGCGGTGAATCAAATATTTGATCTCATCGGGGAGGATTAAAATACGTATACGTATGTAGGTGTCTGTAGAGAGGTGATCCGCGTCAACGCTCAGTTGGCCGCAGATCACCTCTTGCTATGGGTGCAGGAAGTTACAGTCCATACACACTGTTGGTGATGACCTCTTGCAGCTCCTGCATATGTGCCTCGTATTGCTCTTGCGCAATCTCGCCGCTATGAAGTCGTTGCTTAAGCTGTTCGGCAAGCTCATTTGTCTGTTGATCAATAACCAGTTGCACATCTGCACCCTGACGATCTGCGATGTCAGCTAATGTCTTTCCATCATATAATTCGTAGTAAAGCTCCTCATCCGATCTTAATTTCAATATTTGAACCAGATCTCTGCTGGCGGATACCGTGGTGCTGGCGTCGGTTAAGGGCTCGGCGGTCTTGGCCTGAGCAGTGCTTCCCTGCGTCTCGCCAAGGGCAAGTGCCAAGGCAAGTGTGCTAAATACCAATAGTCTTTTCAGATTCATAGAACTCTCCTTCTCCCCGTCCTATCATTACTCTTACATTGATCATTGGGACATTGGATTCGGGGTTGTCTTGTTCATATGGTTACTATACCGCCCCAACCTTAGGATTAGATGAAACGCGGATAAAAAACAACTGAAAAAGCACGCATAAAACGCGTTCACACGTTCATCCTATTCCATATCTGAATTGGAAAAGGAGTTAACACGTGTATGAGATATCGTGAGTGTGGGCGCTGGATGGGAATTACGATATTAGGGACAGCTCTATTGTTATCCGTTGCTGGTTGTATGGATCAGGCTTTTCGCAAGGATCTTGTGCACACGTCCTCACCGGTCGCGGAACCTGCTCAGCTACAGCTGGCAGGCAAGGGAGGGGTGCATAAGCTTAATGTCTATAAGGATCAGGCAGGGCGTGTATGGTTGCCCCTCCAGCCTACAGTACAAGCGATGAACATGAAGCTGCATCAGACCGGAGACCGCTACGTCATCGGGGCTACAGATCCGAATTATACGGTGCAGATGAATACTCCATCAGCCCGAACAGGTGATCAGACGGTGGAACTGCCACATGCGCCCCGCCTGTTAGGAGACACCCCCCATCTGACGGTACAGGCTATGTCCGCCTTGCTGCATACTCCTATGCACTGGGATGCATCCAGAGCATCGATCGTTGTAGAGTCTCAGGGTGCAGGAGCTCGTATCCACAGTCACAGTCTTCCGGGACTCCCGTATTCGGGGGCGGACGGCCGTATGGGTGCAATGTCACGTGGTGGATCCAACCTGGATACCGAGGCTGAGAAGCAGGAGCTCATCTCTTACGGGAAGAGGTTTATGGGCACTCCATATGAATTCGGCGCAGGAGATTATAGTGACAAACACACGTTCGACTGCTCCTCTTTTGTACAATATGTATTCTCACATTTTGGTGTTGAGCTGCCGCGTACCTCCATCTCACAGGCAGGAGTTGGGCGGCGAGTGCAGCTAGGGGAGCTTAAGACTGGAGATCTGCTGTTCTTCTATACCCCGGGACGCTATGATAGCAACAACACCGTTGGACATGTGGGGATCTATGCGGGGAACAATCGGATTCTTCAGACTTATGGCGATCCTGGAGTTACCGTAAGTGAGCTCGATGATTACTGGAAGGGAAGGTTCTTGTTCGCCAGACGGGTGCTGGACTAACGATGGAATAGCAGTAGATAGGAAGGCAGTATAAGGCTGGCTAATGAATAAGAGTACCATGTATATATATGACATGAGAGGGGAAAGATTAAGGGGAGGAGGCAGGGCAGTGTTCTTCAAAAGCGTCTACTGTCAGGCTGCGCCTCCCTTTGATTTGTATGCTGTGCTAAAACAAACAAAATTTAGAAATATACTGCGCAGATAGCTGGTAATTCGGCTGAAGCTGTGCTATAATAAGAGGTAAGAAATGACCTGAATTAGCGAATTCGCATATTGTAGAGGGTTATTGTTTTTAGAGGTATAACCTTGTGCAATATGTGAATTTTTATTTTGAATAAAAATAAAGGTCATGTATATAAATTTTGGAGGTGTTCCCATGCAAACAGGAACAGTAAAATGGTTTAACGCAGAAAAAGGTTTTGGATTCATCGAAGTTGAAGGTGGAAACGATGTATTCGTACACTTCAGCGCAATCCAAGGCGACGGTTTCAAAACTTTGGACGAAGGCCAACGCGTTGAGTTCAACGTAGTTGAAGGAAGCCGCGGTCCACAAGCTGAGAACGTTGTAAAACTGTAATTCTGCCATGCTGCCCCGAACTTTGTTTGGGGCATTTTTTTTAATAAGACTATAGGCATCCGAGACTTGTCTTCCAATATTGTAAGAATAAGCATCGCCTAACGCGATCTTTCTTCTGCGAAGGACATCGAGGGATGTCTTTCTTGTAGATGACAGAATTTACAAATTTCAGCCGAGCTGAATAATTCGTATCATCGCAAGAAAAACTTCCGCTAAATGCGGTCTGTCTTCGGTGAAAGTACGTCGATTGACGTTTTCCTTATTGCAGAGCAAAGCCGTACGTTAAACGAGTTTTTCTTCTTCATTACATTTTATCTTGAGGAAAGAGGGGACGTTCATGTACAATTCGCGCAAAAAACCAATGGAAGAGACGCCAGAAGAAATTACAGTGGTCTGGTCATGTACCAGTGAGAGCTGTAATGGGTGGATGAGAGATAACTTCTCCTTCGACGTACAGCCTTCTTGTTCTCTTTGTGGCTCACCTATGGCAAAAGGCGAGAAGAAGCTTTGCGTACTCGTGAATAACAGCTTTTCCAATAACAAGCACTAAGAACTACTGCCCGCTTATAGCTATCATTCATTTTGGGTTATACGGCGTTCAGGCGCAGTGCTAGATATATACAAAAGAGCCTTCAAGTACACATACGTGCGCTTGAAGGCTCTTTGTATACGATCATTTATCTTAGATCCCGATCACAAGGGGCTCTGGGGAGCTGGGGTGGACCCGCTCTCTGGCCCTTCTGTGGTCTGGGTATTCAGCCGATGCTGGTAGATTTCCCGTAGAATGTCTTCCTCTACCTTGGCATTCCAATTGCGAATCATGCCTGGGAGCAAGAACAAATCCACGATTACCCAGACGGTCAGAGCACTGCCGAATAGTAGTAGCGGTACGAGGCTTCCTAACATCCACGCAAATCCACTCTCCGTGGTCTCGACGAGTTCTAGCGAGATCAAGAGCACCACATAGCTAATCAAGGCAAGGATGAATAAAATCAGTTGAATAATGCCAGTTGTGATTTTCTTGACATAAAAACGATGAACACCCAAATGACCACCAATGAGCATCAGATACCCCAAAGCAAGTGATTTCTCATGATCTCTCAGGGCGCCGTTGAGGATCAGTAGCTCATTGACTGTCAGATCACTCCGACTCAGCTTCATACGTAAGGTGATGGTGGCGGAGGAGGATAGGAGCCTTGCATCGAGATCTCGTCAATCAAGCGGTCCTCAACTACCGCGTTATGATCACGAACCCATGTGTGAAGCAGAAATGCATCTACGATCCACCAAATTCCAGTAACGATTGTACCTACGAGAGTAAGACTCAGGATCAGCTGTGCAACGGCGCTGCCCGTCTTGCCCATATAGAAGCGATGGCCCCCGAATATGCCAAGGAAGTACCACAGAATATAAGCCACGACCATATTCTTGCCCTGACGCTTGAGCTCAGAGTCCAGTAGCATCAGTTCACGTGCATCCATTTGGCTCTTCTTGCTGATGTTGTACAAATTCAATACGAATACCTCCCGTACCAATATCAATGGAAACAATTCAATGATATCAGATAATGGAAGGGATGACGATACTCATTGGGGATTTTACACAAAAATGGGCCTTCTGTAACGATTTCTTCCGGTTGCTGGGCCTAAGGGATACAGCGTCTTTAATCGGTTAAACTGTTAGCATGGTAGCACAACTGCTTGAGAGGTTCAGCGATCCATGATTAGATGTAGGTGTGGTCATGACACGATGTGATAGGCTTTCCCGGGTCATGCTCATAGAACAATTCGGGAGAGTAGGCCGTAACGCATGAGAAAAACAATTACAGATGTGCTGATCATTATGGTGGGTGCCCTGGCTTTTGCACTCGGAATTAATGTATTCGTCATTCCCCATGAATTTGGCGAAGGTGGAGTGGTAGGGGTTACGATTATTTTATATTATTTGCTGGAATGGTCCCCAGGCTGGACAAGCCTGATTATCAATATGCTGCTGCTGGCGCTGGGCTATCGATTCCTTCCGAAGCGGACGGTCGTATACACCGTGCTTGCAGTCTCCTTTCATTCGTTGTTTCTTCATCTGACGGAAGGATGGCGGATTGTCTCCAGTGATCTGATGGTGAACGCGATCTTTGGTGGTGCGATTATCGGATTGGGCATCGGACTGATTGTACGGGTAGGGGGCACGACAGCAGGGACAGTCATTATAGCGAAATTCATGAATAAGTACTGGGACTGGAATATTAGCTACGCACTGCTGTTCTGCGATGTGATCGTTGCGGCTTCCTCCTACTTCATTATCGGACCAGAGCGATTGATGTTCACGATTATTATGTTGTTCGTTGCGACGAAGGTCATGGAATTCGTAATTGCGGGCTTGAATCCGACCAAGGCGGTGACGATTATATCCAAGGAACAAGACCGGATTGCCGAAATGGTGAATAAGCAGATGGACCGGGGTGTGACGGTTCTGAGTGGCCGTGGATATTACACGAAGTCTTCCATGGATATTCTATATATCGTTGTAAGCAAGCAAGAGATTGCCATGCTTAAGAAAATTGTAAAGGCGACAGATCATGAGGCCTTCATAACGATTCATGATGTGCGGGATGTATTCGGTAAAGGCTTTGTGGATATCCAGAATTCCTGAGTTTAGAGGAGAATCTGAGTAGGATGAATGCACAGGTCAGGAATAAGAGTAGATAAATAGATAAGAAATAGAACTCTCTGCCGTAAGGCGGTGGGGTTCTTTGGATGATGACAGAGTGCTCCTGTCAAAATGAGCTCCATAGAACTGAAACTTCATAGAAATGATGATCGATAGATGAAATACAAAGGTCGAAGATTTGCACTCAAGCAGTGCCGTCTCCGACCTTTTGTATTTTCTAGTCGTGGGTTGTGCAGCGATGGATGGCTCTCATCCGTGCCGGGTGCGGCAGCTCAGCCTTCGTACTGTTGTCGTAAGTGTAAGGTCATTGCTGTCCTAAGTTACAGGGTCGGGCACAGATTGGACTTTATTGTTGAGCCTTCGGTGCAGCGTTGTCTAATCTTGCTGGCTGCTCGCCGTTCACCAGCTTGGTGATGAAGCTCTGCAGATCGTCGGCTGAAGGCGCTGGCTTGCTCTTGTCGGCAGAACCGTTAGCTGTGTCGTTAGCCGGGCGATCAGCGGTCTTTTGCGACATTTGGGAGACCAGCAGGCTGATCACCTTGTTCACATCCACGCCTTGGGCTGTGGCAATATTTGCAAGGGATTTATCGGATTTCAGCGCTTTGGTTAGCTCGTCCTGTGTTAATCCGAGCAATGCTGCTAGCTCTGCATTGTTGGCGAACATGCCGCCTCTGCCACCTTCTCCCGGGCCGTCAGTCATGAAGCCTCCCTTACTCTCCAGGAGCTTGCCGGCAAGCTCTGTGTAATTCGGAGCTTTTGCCGCGTCCTTCGTAGTCGTGTCTCCAGTCTTGTTCACATTTGCTGGACGGTCTGTGGATTGATTATTCTCCAGCCAAGCAGCGATCTTGGTCTTCAAGGCTGCACTGTCCACGCCTTGCTCGGCTGCAATCTCGGCCAGAGATTTGTCCTTCAGCTTGCTATCCAGAGTGGTGCTGTCAAGGGAGAGCCAGCCTTGCAGTTGAGTGGACAGGCCTTGAGTGCCGAAGTGCCCCAAGCCACCATGTCCTCCAGGTGCTTGGGCACCCTGAGCCTGAGTCTGCTTGTTGCCGGCTGCGCTTGTAGTGCCGGCAGTCGCCGCTTGTACTCCTTGCACAGACCAGATCGTGCCACCCACGAACAGAGCCGCCGCCATTGTTCCTGCGAGGAGAATTTGCTTGGTATTTTTGCGCTTAGTTGTATGTTTGTTCATAGTTACTTCCGCCCTTCAGTCATGGATTGTCTTACAAGGTCATTCTAGCCGGTGTATATGAATCCTCTCTAAATGCCCACTGAATATAAGCTGAAAGTGATAAGCGGCAGGAAATGGGCATATAGCGCCCTGCGTCACCATGAGTTGAGGGCTGAGCGCCTTGAGTAGGTGAAAATGGCTTGAGCGACCTTGCGTAGAGGACCTCGTGGCGCTTTATCGCAGAGTGCGGTGCGATTAACTTCCGTTCTGTCCCACCTTCCGATATCGATTGGGAGACAGTCCTACCATTCTTTTGAAGGCCTTGGAGAAGGAGAACAAATCCGGATATCCCACGGTATGCGCGATCTCGGTTAGTGACAGCGTGGTCTAGTTCAGCAGCAGCCTCGCTTGATTCATTTTCAGACGCTGGATGTACTGCATGGGAGACAAACCATAGCTCTTGCGGAATTGCTTGGTAAAATGGGTGCGGTCCACCCCGGCATGGGCAGAGACGCCTTCGACAGTAATGCCTCCTGCAAAATGAATATCCATGTACTCTTTTCCCTTCTGCAGCCATGGTGTTCCCTCGCCAGCAGGGAGAATTCCAGGCGGTGAGTACTTGGTCATACAGTCGAAAATGCCCAGAAAGCGCATGAGTCTCCCCAGATCATGCTCCTGCTCGGCTGGAGGCCTGGCTTCCTCCATGAATGAACGCATACCGTTTGCCATCTCAGAGGTGAGCACTCCTGTGCGGTGAGGTGACTCTGGCGTTAGTCCGACTCGGGACAGTAGCTGCGGAGCGAGCTCGCCATCAAAGGCCATGAAGATTTTACGCAACGGAGCAGCTGGATCGGTCTCATATTCATGAGTCACATGAGGGAAAAGGCAAAATATATCACGTGGACGCAGAGGATAGACCTGTCCGTCCTGATAGAAGGTTCCCGCACCATCCAGAATGAAGAGTAAGTAATAATAAGGACTGGTACGTGGTCCAATATGATAATTGGACTTGGCAATATTCCGGCCAATTCGGATGGGCCAGGCGCCACTAGCTTTCTCGAAGTCGGATGGTGTGAAGAATATGATATCCAGAAACTCATGGTGATCTTCTTTCATCAGTTCTGTCATCAAGAGCACCTCTTCATCATTTTTTTATAACCAATGCAAATATCGGAAGGTCGCCTAATCAGGGGCCTTCTTTTACTTTTAAGAAAGCTGAAATCAGTATAATCTCATTTTGATTAATATTATTATTAAGTATTAATAAATATATTGACCATCCTTCTCCATCATGTTATATTGTCCTTGCAGATAAGAGAGGCTCCGTATCCTCACATTTGGAAAGGATGGTATCCATGGCACAATCTTTAAAGGCAAAAATGATTATTGATAAGTCGTTCCGCATTGCAGAGGTGGATAAACGTATATATGGCTCTTTTATTGAGCATCTGGGCCGTGCTGTATATGGAGGTATCTATGAGCCCTCACATCCGTTGGCAAATGAGAGCGGTTTCCGGAGTGACGTGAAGGAATTGGTGAAGGAACTGGATGTACCGATCATCCGTTATCCAGGTGGTAACTTCGTATCGGGTTATAACTGGGAGGATGGTGTAGGCCCGGTTGCGGACAGGCCCAAACGTCTGGAGCTCGCATGGAGAACCGTGGAGCCTAACGAGATTGGTACGAATGAATTTTTCCAATGGACTCGTGAGGTCGGCTCTGAGGTCATGATGGCTGTCAACCTGGGGACACGTGGTATTGATGCCGCTCGCAACCTGGTGGAATACTGCAATCATCCGGGTGGTTCATACTGGAGTGATCTGCGTCGCAGCCACGGTGTGGAGCAGCCGCATAAGATCAAGACCTGGTGTCTGGGAAATGAGATGGATGGTCCGTGGCAGATCGGCCACAAAACCATGCATGAATATGGTCGCATCGCACTGGAAGCAGCCAAGGTTATGCGTTGGGTAGATCCGGATATTGAACTGGTTGCTTGTGGCAGCTCCAATACAGGAATGACTACATTCCCTGAGTGGGAAGCTGTGACGCTGGATCACACCTATGATGCTGTAGATTACATTTCCCTGCACCAATACTATGGCAATCGTGACAATGATACAGAGAATTTCCTCGCGTTGACGATGGACCTGGATCATTTCATCCATACGATTAAATCGACCTGTGACTATATCAAGGCGAAGAAGCGTAGCAAGAAGACCATGATGCTGAGCTTCGACGAGTGGAATGTGTGGTTCCATTCCAATGAAGCAGATAGCAAGATGGAGCCATGGCAGATCGCTCCGCCGCAGCTGGAGGATATCTATACCTTCGAGGATGCACTGCTGGTAGGAAGTATGCTGATCACCTTCCTGCGTCATGCAGATCGGGTGCGTATGGCTTGTCTGGCTCAACTGGTCAATGTCATTGCGCCAATCATGACTGAGAATAACGGCAGAGCCTGGAAGCAGACCATCTTCTATCCTTATATGCACGCATCTCGCTTTGGACGTGGGGTATCCCTCATGCCGGTAGTGAATTCGCCGAAGTATGATTCCAAGGATTTCACCGATGTGCCGTATCTGGACAGCGCTGTCGTATATAATGAAGAGAACGAAGAACTGACCATCTTTGCAGTCAACCGTAACCTGAATGATGCGCTCGAGCTGAACTGTGATGTTCGCAGCTTCGAGGGCTTCGAGATTGTAGAGCATCTGGTTATGGAAAGTGACGATCTGAAGGCCACCAACTCGGCTGCAGAAGAGAAGGTAGCGCCACGTAGCGGCGGTAGTGCGAAGCTGGATAGCGGTATCGTATCCGCTAACCTGAACAAGGCTTCCTGGAACGTTATTCGTCTGGCGAAAAAGTAATAGCCAAGTACGCTAGATAGCTTTATTCATGGAATGATGTACAATTTAGAAGTAAATCAGTGCGGACGCGAAGGGAATCCTTTGCCGTCCGCGCTTTTTTGTCATGCGAGGGATGACGTGAGAAGGAGGTGTATGACACATCTGAGGAATTCTTTACTTGATCCAGTCCCGGACCTGACACAGCCACATCATATGCGGGGAATCCGGTCCCCAGCGATCCTTCATAACAGCGTAGGGCGGTCCGAACTTCCGGGTCCAGCGTACTTGTGCTCGTCGATAGCCACTGTCGAGGCAGAATTGTTCAATCCCTTGCTTGTCCAACTGCTGTACCATTTCACTGATCAGTGCAGACCCGATGCCACGATTCTGATAGTCAGGAAGAATATATAGACTCCCTAACTCGCCGACATCCTTCAGCTGTCCGTCGGTGCATTCGGATATCAGGGGACCAGAGGGGCCATAAGAGATCGTGCCAATCACCTCGTCATGCGCTCGGGCGACCAAGAATTGCAGCTCAGGCTCATGCGCGTGCAGAGCATTAGCCAAGCGCTCCTGTTTATGGTTGATTTCGTATTGAATATCCTCTTGGTGTGTCTCCAGTCCTTCTTGCATGAAGGCATCCTTGATCGCGAGCTCAAATACACGGTGAATCTGCCTGATCTCGACAGAGGCGGGCGGTCCGATACTCAAATTTTGCAGCGGGTTCATTCGGTTGTTCTCCTTTAGTCTGGTTCAATTACAAGCATATTCGTAATCAAGCATATCGATGTACATGGATAGTTTCAACAGTCCAGCCAGTAGTCGCATACCTTCGCTATGCCTCTGCTAGCCCGATGTTTGCCCATGCACACAATATGTTTACATATATTTCATACAGCTTGAACATGAATAAGTTACGTTATAGTAGGTAGGATTTGGACAAATATATAGGCATACTAAGTTGTATATGCAGTGTCTTAACCAAATTAGAAGCATATGGAGGTATACATAGATGACTACAACACCAATCATTAATTTCGCACATCGCGGCGCATCTGGTACATGCCCAGAGAATACCATGATTGCTTTTCGGCAGGCAATAGAATTAGGGGCCACAGGGATTGAGACTGATGTACAGCGGACAAAGGATGGTAAGCTAGTGTTGATTCATGATGAATCTCTCGAGCGCACAACCGGCTTGCCACGCTTGGTTAAGGACGTGATAGGTGCAGAGCTGGAAGCACTTGATGCGGGGAGCTGGTTTGACCCAAGCTTTCAGGGGGAGCGGGTGCCGGAGCTGCATGAGCTACTGGAATTGGGGAGAGAGCACGGGATTGTATTGAATCTGGAGCTGAAGAATGGAATAGTTCCCTATGAGGGTCTGGAGGCAGAAGTCGTTGCCGCTGTACGAAGCTTCGGGATCGAGGAGCAGGTCATCATCTCAAGCTTCAATCATTATTCCTTGGTGGAATGCCATCGGCTGGCACCGGATATCCGCACGGGGGTCCTCTACATGGAAGGGCTATATCGTCCGTGGGAGTATGCGCAATCGATCGGAGCTACTGCACTTCATGCTTATAAAGAGGCGGTCGCTCCAGAGTGGGTGAAGTCCGCAGCAGGAGCTGGCGTAGCGTATCATCCTTTCACGGTCAATGATGAAGAAGAGATGAGAGTGTTCCTTGGTTATGGAGTGCGTGGCATTATCACGGATTATCCGGAGCGTCTTCATTCGCTGCTGACTTTGAGTTAACATACTGAATTACAATCTGGTAAAAAACCTGGAATTACGCAGGAGGAAGCCGGCGCGCTTGAGGAGCAGCTTCACTTAATCCCCAAGCGCATCCGGTAGCTGAATACCACCTCCAGGGTTCGACCCTGGAAATAGTCCTGTACCAATGCCGCAAAACGAATCAGCTCTTGGTCCAGTTCCTTCGAGCCTAGCTTGAATACCGTCTGGACACCACCCTGACTTAGCACTAGCCCGATATAACGGTCTGCATCGGCAGTCTCGGTGTGATGGAAGCCTATTTCTCTGGTGTAACGGAAGACATGACTCTCCTCCAGACGTCGCAGATGAGCGGACTTATCCAGCTTAAGCGGACGATTCTGGGGATCTGCCAATCGATGAATGATATCACTGGCATGGTCAAGGATGTCCATATAGGCTGTCTCAATGTGCCAATTCGCACAAGGAGGCCATTCACAGTCATAGGCTGCAAATATTCCACCTTCCCGAAGCACACGTCCTGCTTCCTTCAGAGTGCTTGTCGGTTCCATCCAGTGGAAGGACTGCGAGCATGTGATGATATCCACGGAGGATGAAGGTAGTGGAAGGGTGTTGGAATAGCCTTGCTCAAAGCTGATGTGCGGAGCATCTGTATACAGTGCCAGCTTCTGCCTGGCCAAAGTAAGCATATCCGGGCTGGGCTCAACCCCGATAATTTGATCTGCAGCATCCTTCCATATAAATGTAGACAATCCGGTGCCACAGCCTACATCAGCTACCCGTGCAGGTCGGTGTCCCAGATAGTCCCTAAGAATACGAGTGACAAATTGAGGTGCCTGAGGGCGATTGCGATCATAGCCATCGGCGAATCCGGTGAAACGGTCAATGTTGCTCAGCCAATTTCCTTCGGGAATCAAGCTGTCTCCCCCTTGTTTTGCATATTGAACACTTACATGCTCCCCCAAAGGGCTGTTAGACAATGAGCAGTAGAGGGCCCAACACTTATTGTACACGTCCAGGGTACATCCGGCAAAAAGTTCCAAGTCGTTTTTGCTCGCAACGCCACTTTAGGCCTATTCTTCTTCTACACTACGTGGAACGAAGACCCAAAACCGGCTTCCCGAGTAGTTGATGGCGAGCCCGGCAAGTGTAGCGAGCAGCTTGCAGATCGGCAGTGTCCAGTCTGTGAGCTGATACAGCAGGCTGAGCAGGGCCGTAGTGCAGCCTAGTGTAATCAGGTTGAGCATAATGAAGGAGACGAAAGGCTTCCATGTACCGGATAGGTTCCGCTCACGGAACGTCCAATTCCGATTCAATAAATAGCTGTTCAGCGTTCCAGCAGAATAGGAGAGTGTCTGGGCAAGCACAATGGATACCCCCACCCATGATAACCCTAGAAAAATAGTGTAATCTATCGCCGTATTCAATACACCTACGATCGCGAAGCGAAAGAAGGACCCGAGTCCGGCTTGCATAATGCGCCTCTGCGTCTGTTGCATGAGTGTTGTTGACCTTATTAGCTTCATTCGTTCAGGCTCCTCTTCTGGGGCGTGACGAATCCAGACTTCCGTGCGTATAGAGCATATTTGTTGTTGCGTGGCTTGCCGGAGGGCTTGCCATTGGGCCTTTTGTGTCATAGATATCCTCGTTGTACTGGGCACCTGCTGCTTGCTCAGAAGGGTAGAGCTGTCGTCCGTGTTCGAGTCCGACGCATTCACGAACAATATAGAGAGGACGCGCCTTGGTCTCATCATAGATACGTCCTACGTATTCGCCGATAATCCCCAGAATGACGAGAATCATGCCGTCAAATATCAGCTGTAGACTGATTAGTGAAGACCAGCCTCTAACGGCATTATCTGTGAACAGCCTGACACACAGTACATAGATCAAATACAGAAAGCCAGAGAGGGAGAGAAGAGCGCCGAGGTATCCGGCCAACTTCAGCGGCTTGTAAGAGAATGAAGTCATGCCGTCCAGACATAACTTGAGCATCCGTTTTAGCGGATATTTCGTCTCCCCGGCAAATCGTTCATCCCGCTCATATTCCACAGCAATCTGGCGGAAGCCCACCCAACTGACCAGACCTCGCACGAAGCGGTTGTTCTCAGGCAGGCGCTTCAGTTCATCGACGACCTTGCGGTCCATTAACCGAAAGTCGCCTGTGTCCACGGGTATCGAAATATCTGTGGATGCACGAAGGAGTCGGTAGAATATTCGCGCGGACTGTTTTTTGAACCAGGATTCGCCGTGACGCTTGATGCGCTGGGCATAGACAACCTCGTAGCCTTCCTGCCATCTGGCGACCATGTCCGGAATGAGTTCGGGCGGGTCCTGTAGATCTGCATCCAGAATAATGACTGCATCACCAATGGCATAGTCCATTCCTGCGGTAATGGCTAGCTGATGACCGAAATTACGGGATAAATCAACCAGAATAACTGTCTCATCTGTGGAACTGTATTCCTTAATCATATCTGCGCTACGATCACTGCTGCCGTCATTTACAAAGATCAGCTCGTAAGGCTCGTCTAGCTCGCGCATGACGTGTTTTATTCTGCGATAGGTTTCCTGAATGACAGCTTCTTCATTGTACATCGGCACAACTACCGAATAACGGATGGTTGTCAGTTGCTTGGTGTGAGTCATTGTCGTGTCCTCCTTACCAGATATAGATTCAGTGATGCTGGGCTGCACAGTCATGGCGAGCGCTTGCCTTAATGGCGGTCCACTAAGTGCCTGTATATCGTGCCGTGGTGTTATATGGTGCCATGGCATTATGGAATCATTGCGTCATGGCATCATATGGTCAGGGCAATATCAGTCGATGCATCCTGCAAAATTGTGATGTAGCAGAATCCTATTAATTCGGGCTAGTTACCTCGTACAGCTGAGCAGAGGCAGATGCTGCGGATTGCCACTCAGCCGTAGGGATTTCTCTACCGTGCTCCTTGATCCAGTCGACCAGACCAGAGCGATCGCTGCCCATGCTGCTCGTCACGAGAAAGTATTTTATCTGACCGCTCTCCACGAGCGCCTGCAGCTTATCGGTATCATATACAGGATCAGATTGCACAAAGCCGTGTAAAATGATGACCTTCTCCCCGTAATCAATCAGATAAGGGGCTGCAGCTGTATAGTTCATGGTTGCTAATGAGTAAGTCTCGCCCGTATTATGCTGGCGGAGATATTGAAGTAACTTCTCATCTGCCTGCGGTGTGCCGCCCATGCCACCCCCTCTTGTCATGAGATCGGCTGCTCCAGGGAATCTGGTCATCGTGCCAGGTGCTTCATCTACATTAGCTGCTTCATCGCTTGCATCTGCTGAGGGACTAAGCATCCCAGGTGGTGTATTCCGGTCCATTGCAGACAGGGCTCTGTCTCCCTGCTCTCCGCCAGGACCGCCCCTTCCCCCGCGATCACCTAATTGACTTGGACCCGCTTGCGGAGTCATGCTATTCTGCCCATAAGTAATGGGGGTAGTCGCCCAGTATAGGGGCCCGATGAAGAGGGCTATCAAGCTTGCTATAACAGCTAGTTGTCTACTCCAAATCATATAGCGACGGTCAGAAGTAGCGCGTTGTCCATTCGTGCCGCCAGCAGCTCGAATCCATAGGAGCAGAGCTGCACCAATCACACCTGCGACCCAGGTGCTATGCGGCCAGGAGCTACCGATGCTCTCGGTGTAATCCTTCATGATGTACCAAGCGAAGACGCCTGTCAGGAGTACGGCTGCTAGCAGTAGCCAAGCTGTCCAGCTGCTCTCCCTTGAGCGGTATTGTGTCCACATGCTCACCCAGCCTGCCCCGAGCAGTGCAGCGAGCGGAGGTGCAAGCATGATGAGGTAGTAATGATGGAAGAATCCAGCGATGCTGAAAAATCCCGCAATCGGTATGAGCCAGGCCAGCCAGAATATGACCTCCTTCTGCTGGAGCGACCAGCTCCGTATGCGGCGGCGAGCAAGAAGGCTGATCGCGGCGAGCGCAGCAAATGGAATCAGCCAGCTGGCTTGACCAGACAGCTCACTCTGGAACAGACGGAGTGGGCCAGGGGTCCCTGTTCCGAACATCCCGCCACTATTGATCCTCTCGCCACCTGGGCCTCCGCCGGTTGGACCTCCGTCAGTTGGACCTCCGGCACCAGGGCCGCCATTCGTCCGGGCGCCACCATTACTGTTTACCTGATCTTTTGCTATCTCGCGCTTATCTTGATTGTAGCTGCCAGATGCAGGCCTAGGATCGTTGGACGTTCCCTGATTTCTATCATTGCTGGTCCCACGCCAGCCCGTAGAACCACTCGTAGATCCACTCGTGGAGCTGTTCATAGAGCCATCCTGACTTGTGCTTCGATCATGAGTCATGGCATCCGTCTGATCCGACAGATTAGTAGGACGTGTATTCCCTCTACCATCTCCCAGTCCCATGCCTCCTTGCTCACGCTCTCCCGTAAGACGAGCAATGCCATTATAGCCAAAGGCAAGATTCATGACTGAGTTCGTACCGCTACTTCCTACATAAGGTCGCTGATCAGCCGGAATGGAATCCACTGCAAGTGGCCATGAGAGGGAGACGACCAGTAGGGCTAGGATGCTTCCGGCAAGAGTAGCCACCTTTCGCTTCCAAGGACCACTCGCCGCGAGAATATAGAAGAGGATGAAGGCAGGAATAACCATGTAGGCTTGCAGCATCTTCATATTGAAGCCGATACCGACCAAGGCAAAGGAAGCGATGATATAGCTCCCGGAGCTGCGGCGTATTCCCTGAAATAGCAGCCATGCGGCCAATAGCAAGGTGAAGACCAGCATGCTGTCGATATTGTTCGTCCGGCTTACGGATACGGCTACGGGGGTACATGCCATAGCGAATGCGCCCAGCCGTGCTGCTGTCAGGCCGAACGTGGGCTTGAGCAACGTGTATAGCAAGAATACAGAGCCGATCTGAGCCAGAACTTGCGGAAGGATGACGCTCCAGCCATGCAAGCCAAATAGATAAGCGCTAGCTGCTTGCAGCCAGAACGTAACAGGCGGCTTGTCGATGGAGACCGAGCCTGCTGAATCAAGAGACACGAAGAAGAAATTGTGCCAGCTCTGGAGCATGCTCGCGACCGCTGTCGTGTAGTACGTGTTCACGTAGTGATCTTGCCAGATGTTATAACCACTGAGGAATGCTGATAATAGCAGGATGCACAGCAGTGGGATATCTATTTTGTTCAATAATGATGTAAGCCTGCGCCACATATCCGTTCACTCCCCGAGTCGTATGAATTTATTTATATAGTGGACCGAATACCTGAAGTGCTCATGAGGCTACGCTGAAAATTAGCTGAAATGTCCTGTAATGGCGGCGACCACAATTTTTTTCAGTGAAAATTCAGTGCCATCCTCAACCGAGTTGCGTCATAATGGAAATATTAAATTGTAAAGTGAATCGCGAAGCTAAATTGCAGAACACAATCACAAAACTAAACTACAGAACACAATCACAAAACTAAATTGTCAAATACCTTCGCCAAACTGAATGGCAAAACTAAGAGGTAAAACTATAAGGGGTAAAACATTGTGCTTTTGCTGAATGTTACCATGTGAAATGGATGCTGGAGCAACGCAATTGCATAAGTAGTACCATGGACTAGCTGAGGATTTGAGATATAGAGAGGATGTCACACGCATGAGTACCATGAATGGAATCAAAATATTGCTTGTAGATGATGAGCCGCATATTCTGCAATTTCTGGAGTTCGGTCTGATAAATGAGGGCTATGAGGTGAGGACGGCTTCCAATGGAAGTGAGGGGCTGGAGCTGGCACGGGAGTATCGGCCGCACGTAGCTATTCTCGATGTCATGATGCCAGAGATGAACGGCTTTGAGCTGTGCCGCAGCTTGAAGGAGACAGGAGATAACATTGCCGTCATTATGCTGACCGCGAAGGATGAGGTGGATGATCGGGTCAAGGGGCTTAAGCTGGGTGCTGATGATTATTTGGCCAAGCCCTTTAATTTCGAAGAGCTGCTAGCCCGGATTGGAGCAAGGCTCCGCAATCAGTTTCCTGATCTGCTTGGAGAAGTGACCTATGGTCCATTCCGAGTAGATGATCGGCGCAAGGAGATTAGACACGCGGATCGGGTGCTGGAGCTATCACCTACCGAATATGAGCTTCTGAAATTTATGGTGCTCAACCATGGTCTGGTGCTCAGTAAGGCGCGTATTCTGGACCGGGTGTGGGGTTATGATTTTGGTGGAGAGGACAATATTGTTGAGGTGTATATTCGCTCCCTGCGCGATAAGCTACAGGATAAGGAACATAAGCTCATTCGTACGCTACGTGGGGTGGGCTACCGGATCGATCTGCCATGAGGTGGAACAAGGAGCGGTGGAGAGACTGGCTAAATATGAACTCACTCCGCGCTCAGTTGCTTACGCGAACGTTGCTGATTGTGGCCGTGCTGCTCGTGTTAATTGGATTCTTACAGTATGTATTCATGAAGGATTTCGTCTATCGCAACCGTGCTGAAGTCATGGAAGCGCAGCTGCGATCCATGCCGGTGGACTTGTTGACCCGAGAGGCCAAGTCGAGTGGACGGGAGGGGACTCCACCACAGGGACCACCGGATAGGTACCTTTTCTTCTCGGACATGACACTGGCGATTATCCAGAAGGATGGGACCTTGCGGGATATCTCGCGTGAGGATGGGCTTTCTGCCCCTAGACTGTCAGAGGATATCTATGGAAAGCTGCGTGCGAATGCCGAATCACGACGACGAATGAGCGATTATTATTTGGTTGAGGATCGTCAGGGAAATGAGCAGCTGGTCGTGGTTCGTGCGCCGGGCCCGAAGGGCTCATCAGGGGAATTGCTACAGATGGGTACCTCAACAGCTCCGCTCAAGGCACTTCTCCTGCGTCAACAAATGACGTTCCTTTCCTTGTCGCTGTTAGGACTTGCTATCGGTGTGGCGTTAATGCTGCCGATCCTGAGGAGGACGCTCATTCCGCTCTCCCAGATGGTCAAGACGGTGGGGAGGATTGATGCGGGTAATCTGACGGAGCGTGTGGCGACTGACCAAGGGCAGCAAGAAATAGACAGGCTTGCCGTGTCATTTAACGGTATGCTGGAGCGGTTGGAAGCTTCATTTGCCACCGAAAAGGAAGCGCAGCTGCAAATGAGGCGGTTTGTGGCGGATGCATCACATGAGCTGCGAACCCCGCTCACCTCGATTCATGGTTTTTTGGAGGTTCTGCTTCGTGGGGCAGCTTCCAATCCCCAGCAGCTGCAGGTGGCACTGGAGAGTATGTATGGAGAATCCAAGCGGATCAAGAAGCTCGTAGAGGATCTATTGCTATTGGCGAAGATGGATCGCGCACCCGAGATGGTGTTGAATCCGACCTCGTTGGACGATCTGCTCATTTCCATGAAGCCTCAGCTACAGATGCTCGCTGGAGAACGTAAGGTGGTCTATGATATTACTGCTGAGGTTCATGCTCGTATTGATGTGGATGCGATGAAGCAGGTTGTGCTTAATCTGTTCAGCAATGCGGTGCAGCATACCGACATGTCGCTAGGTGTCATTAAGGTGGGGCTGGGTGTGGAGCAGGATATGGCGGTTCTTGATGTAGGTGATAATGGTCCAGGGATGGAGAAGGAGCATTTGGATCGAATCTTCGAGCGCTTCTATCGCGGAGATACCTCACGTACCCGAAGATCTGGTGGCGCAGGGCTGGGCCTATCCATTACCGAATCAATTGTGCATTCACATCAGGGACACATTGAGGTAAAAAGCGAGCTTGGCAAGGGGAGTGTGTTTACGGTGCGCCTGCCCTTAATTTAGCCTTGAATACAGAAGCCTCCGCCCCACAGTATATGTGGGCGGAGGCTTCTTCGGCTTGATGCAGGTCCGTAGCCTCACCAGATTCGGCGAAGGATGTGAACCATGAAGGATATAGTTTTGTTGTTTTGCTGGGGAAATCCTTAGTTAATCAGATCACCCTGCTGCAACAGCTCATACAGTACTTTCGCTGCTGCTTCACGGGTTGTAGCTGCTTCTGGACGGAAGTAGGAAGTTCCGTTCACGGTCTCTCCACTCATAATACCTGCTTGGGTTACTTTATCGATGCTTAGCTCAGCAAAGTTCCCGAAGGAGGAAGCATCTGCATAAGGTCCACGAGGGGAGCCTTGTACAGCTGGAGTGATCTGCAGCAGATCCATGGCTTTAGACAGCATAACGGACATTTCCTGACGTGTAATATGTGCATTTGGATCGAACTTTCCGTCACTGCGGCCTGTAATCAGACCAGCGTTATAAGCTGCTGCTACATCTCCGGCATACCAGCCACCTGCTTGAACATCAGTGAATGGAGCTGTGTTAGCAGCTTGAAGGCCTAGAGATCTCGTCAGCATGGCAGCGAACTCGGCGCGGGTTACGCGCTCCTTTGGCGCGAAGGTCTGCTCCGAGGTACCGTTAATCAGCAGCTTATGGGCGAGCGATTGAATCTGGGACTGTGCGAACGAAGATGAGATATCCTCGAAATACACGGTTCTCGTTGCCACTGCATAAGTGGACAGTCCTGGACGATTCACGACAACTACGGTTGTGCCGTCATCTTGCTTGTTGAATACGGATGGAGTCGGCGACACTTTGCTTCCGCTAGTATACAATACACCAGCAGTGTTGCCCTCAATTTGTCCAGGTACGGTAAAGGAGCGCAGAATGCGTTCTTTGGCCGGTACGTTCAATGGCGTACTGAGGTTGCCTGACAATACATTAACTTCGAAGCTGACAGGTGTACCAATAATCGTAGCACCTGGGAAACCCTTGGTGAAGATCTCTTGGTCCTGACCCTGTTCGGCAATGCTGAGCTCCAGAGAAGACCCGGCTGGAACAGAGCTAAGTGCCGATGTCGGCAAGGACAGGGATGATGTGCCAAAGTTCAAAATAATACTGCTATCTACGGTAGATTTGGCGAGCAAGCCAAGCTGGTCAGCGGTCAGAATTAGTTTGGTTGTAGGAGCCTCGCTAGTGTTAATAGAGACAACAATGGCAACCGGTTTGGATTCTGCTGCATTGAGGGCAGCTTGAAGTGCTTCATTGGTAATGCTCAGCGCCTGAATTCCATTACTTACTACTACAGAGGCTTGTACGGGCTGAGCAGACTGCCCTTGTTTCACCACGCCTTGAATGCTAGGCGCACTCGGGGTAGTTCCATCTGCAGGAGTAGCTGGGGTATTAGTAGTTGGAGTTGTTGCTGGAGCTCCACCTCCGCCCCCGCCAGTGCTGCTATTTCCGTTGTTGCTACCATTATTATTGCTGCCGCCACTATTACGTGAGGTATCGACACGCAGAGCTTTGGAGGCATAGTATGTCATGAGTCCATCAGCGTTGTACTTAAAGTCGCCATTCGCATCAAGCTGTGGAGCGATCAAGGTTAGCTTGTAGGTTCCGTCAGTCAGCTGGCGTGTAACCAGATTTCCGTTCGCGTCCCTTTGAGGGCTGCCTGATTCGTCAACAGCGAAGTAAGTTCCGCGATAGTTCTTGAATTCATAGTCTCCTGGCTCCAGGAAGCCTTCCTCAATATAAATATTATCAACAATACCAATGAGTTGGTCATTCACACCATACACTTGCAGCTCGATGTAGTCCGTATTTTCAGCCGTCAGACGGAATGTAATATCAGTCGTGGCCTTACTGCCGCCCCGGTTAGGTGTAATGACTGGATTGGACAGCTGCATCTCTTGCAGACCGAATCCGGTTGCAGGGGCCTTCTCGCCGACATGCACGGTAAATGGCAGATGGAGTGTTGGGCGCCCTGTGCTTTCCAGTACAACTTTACCCTCGTAGACTCCTTCTACAGCACCTTCAACAGGCTGTACTGACAGGAAGAATGGTTGGGTCTTTCCTGCGTCAGCACTAATGGCGCCGCCATCGCCAACACCTTGCAATTCTACACGAAGGTTGCTAGGGCTCGGTGTAGAGATCGGATTTGTAGGATCGGAAGTCACATCAGAATGCAATTCTACGCTAGCTTGATAGTGTATTGAGCTGGAGGATACATTTTTCAGTTGAAGCTGAATTTGTTGTGCTTCACTTCCAGCCCGCAGGATGCCGAAGCTAGCCGAGGAGCCGTAATTGATAACATCTCGATAGCTCAGATCCTTGTCCAGAATGGTCAGGTGCTCTACAGTCTGCAGCAGAGCTGGAGTATCTGTGGCGTGATCCACATTGACTCTGCCTGCGCCTTGGGAGTAAGCATCATAAAGCTTGCCAGATTCGTTAAACAGAGGATCTGCTGTATTGGCAAGCGCTGCTCTTACATCAAATGGTGTCCAATCTGGGTGTTGCTGCTTCAATAGCAGAGCCAGACCCGCTACATGCGGGGATGCCATGCTTGTACCGTTGCTCCGATTGTAAGCTTCAGCATAGGAGGCATCTGGATCGAACTTACCGTATTTCGGCCAAGTGGACATGATGTTGACACCTGGAGCGGATACATCCGGCTTGATGCCCAGCAGCTCATCACTGTTCGGTCCGCGAGAACTAAAGGATGCCATGCGATCACCGGGAACATCTATTTGAGGATATTCCTGGTCAAAAGTAATGAAGTGGAGCTTATCAGGATTCTCTACAATATTGCGAGCCCATGCTCTTCCTTCTCTACCTTTCATGTCAAATGTCGGAACGAAGCCAAGGCTATCGCCGAGACTGGTATTGATATAGCCGTCACGCTGTGCCACACTATCGGACAGGTCGGCACTGTTAGGGTCGCTAGGACTGGTGTTGCCGTTGAAAATAATTGCAGCGAGTGCCCCCTGCTTCTTGGCAATCTCGACCTTATCCACGAATGCAAGGCTTCCGCGGGATATCAGGACGATTTTCCCAGTCACATCTTTGCCTACATAGTCATCTACCTGGCCAAGATCAGCATAGACAACCTCGATTGGTTGTGTGCCGAGGATTGAGGCAAAGTCATCATCGCCTGTTCTCCAACCCATAAGCTGATAATCATAGAGGTCATAGGTATCCGCAGTCACGCTGCCATTAGAGTCGACAGACTCATAGGTAGCCTGGGATACGGTACCGACAGCTGTGTACAGACGACCCGGAATCGTTGTCGCTCCGACGGAGATCGCTAGCTGTGCAGAAGCCGGTGAGCCCATCGAATAGTAGTAAGGGCCAGAATCTGCAGCGTTACCGCTCGCGATAACTGCCACGACGCCAGACAGCACAGCATTATTGATCGCAATGGAGTCTGGTGAATTCGGGTCTTTCTCCTGATCGGAGCCCAAGGACAGGTTGATTACATCCATGCCATCCTTGACCGCGCGTTCGATCCCGTCAATAACCTGTGCAGAAGAACCGGATGAACGGCCAGTTACAGGATTCCGTCCAAGCACCTTATAGGCATACAGTTCAGCATCGTAGGCCACCCCTTTTTGAACGATGTCAGAGGTCGTATTCTTGGCTTGGCCAACAATAGTACCTGCTACATGTGTTCCGTGAGATGTTCCGGCAAAGCCTGTTCCGTATGGGTCCTCATCAATGCTGACTGGAGGCTCCTCATAAGGATCATTGTCCTGCTCAAAAGAGTCGTAGCCGCCTTTATAGGCATCCTGCAGATCAGGGTGATTGTAATCGACGCCAGTATCAATGACGCCTACTTTGAGCCCTTTGCCTGTGAAGCCTTTGCTCCAGGCCTCAGGAGCGCCAATCAGATCCAGCGGAGCATTGTCGAATTGCACTTCATAGGTGGCATCTGCCACTGTGGAAGGGTCTTGTACTGGAATTGTGAAATAGGTCTGGTTCTCATGAACGGATTTAACGCCAGGCAGCTTGGCGAGAGCCGGTATCTTATCGGCTGCAACGGTAACCTCCATGCCATTCAGAACCGTATTATAGCGGTAGTTAACTTGGAGAGAGATGCCTTGTTTTCTGGCAAGCGCTTCGAAGGACGTCTGCTCGCTTTTGATAGAGGACTCTGCAGAGCGTGCCGAGAAGGCGCGGAGGCTGCTTGAGCTAAATCTCTCGACAGCTACAGGATCACTGCTGAGCTGGACAATAACCCGTACATCCCTGGAAGAGGACGTGTCAAGATTAGGAGAGATGTAGGTAGGCTCTTGCAAAGTCTCGTTAAGCAGCTCGGAGCGAATCTGCTGGCTGAGATCAGGCGAAGCCAGACTGGCTGAAGGAGCTAGTAAGCTCACTGCCAGAGCGAAGATGGAAGAAACAGTAGTTACTTTATGTAGCAATGTACGTGTTTTCAAAGCTTCCCCTCTTTTCACAAGATTATGATCTATTGATTTGTCTATTAGATTAGCCTGGCAACACTCATCGTTGCCTGCAGCCCCCCTCCCATAATGGAATATGATTCGTAGAATGGTTGAGAATGTAGTTTTGAGGGATATGTTACCATATGACTAGCGGATTTTTCTATATGAATTTAATATTTTTAGAAAATAAAGGTTTTGCATAACAAATAAACCCATGATTCATCAGGTTCTGCCAGGCTTTTTGCAGAGAACGACCTTGGTCATCGCACTCAAAAAATGATAGATATGCAAGATTGCGGATGCACAGCATGGGAGATTAATGATATAATCGCATTGGAATTGTTGACTATAGTAAAATCAACTTTGATTAAGGAGTCGATTACGATGGCAAAAACACTGGTCTTTGGTCATAAAAATCCTGATACGGATACGGTTACTTCTGCGATTGCATATGCCTTTTTGAAACAAAAGCTTGGCGTAGATGCTGAGGCAGTTCGTCTGGGTGAAGTTAGCGGAGAGACACAATTTGCTTTGGATTATTTCAAGACCCCGGCACCACGTTACGTTGAGAAGGTGGCCGCTGAGGCTGAGACAGTAATTCTTGTAGATCATAATGAACGCCAGCAAAGTGCTGATGACATTCAAGAGGTGCGTGTAGTTGAAGTTATCGACCATCATCGCATTGCGAACTTCGAGACGAGTTATCCGTTGTATTATCGCGCCGAGCCAGTAGGCTGCACAGCGACGATCCTTAAGAAGCTGTATAAGGAGAATGGGGTAGAGATTCCTAAAGATATTGCTGGACTCATGCTGTCTGCGATTATTTCGGATTCCCTGCTGTTCAAATCTCCTACCTGCACAGAAGAAGATGTAGCAGCAGCGCGTGAGCTGGCTGAGATTGCCGGCGTAGATGCTGAGAGCTATGGCTTCGAAATGCTGAAAGCAGGAGCTGATCTGAGCCAGCACACCATCGATCAACTCATCAGCCTGGATGCAAAGGAATTCCAATTGAATGGCAGCAAGGTTGAAATTGCCCAAGTCAATGCGGTTGATGTGAATGATGTACTGTCTCGTCAAGCTGAACTGGAAGTTGCACTGAATAAGACGATTGCGGATAAAGGTCTTGACCTGTTCCTGTTCGTTGTAACGGATATTGTTAATAGCGATTCCGTGGGAATTGCACTGGGCAACAAGGCTCATGCGGTTGAACAGGCATACAATGTTAAGCTAGACAGCAACAAGGCGCTATTGAAGGGTGTAGTATCCAGAAAATCACAAATCGTACCTGTGCTGACAGACACATTTAACGCACTGTAAGCACTGTTATTTGGGGAGCTTGGCTTCTGCGCGTTGTAAGGCCAGAGCAATTTGACGCTCCCATCCTTCTACTTTTTGCTGAGAGGTATGTACATTACCAAGCAATTGATAGACCCGAGTAAGCTCAGCGAGAGCAAGGATGGAATTCCCGTTTTTGATACTTGCTCTATATCGTTTGTGTGCTGCTGTGCGGCTTTTCTTTACGGAGGCAATTTGTTTGTTCTCCACTGTGATTTGCTTCTTAATAGCTTGTACAGGAACAAGGGCTTCTTTGACGGCCGCTGCCTTCGCAGTGGCCGTTTTTTTGGCGTCTGCAAGTGCCTTCTTCTGAGAAACTATGTCCGCACGAGCCGCCGTAACAGAAGGCTTAAGCGAGCCTTGCTTCAGTACCAATAGGTCCACGTTCTTCTTGTCCTTGCGCTTGCGGGCGTCGGCAAGTTGCTTACTCAGCTCTGAATATTGCGTCAGCAAGGGAGTGTGCTTCTTCTGCGTCTGGTCAACCTTCAGCTTAAGTGACTTCAACAAGGCAGCATCAATCGCACTAATTCTGCTCTTAATCGACTTCATCTTATCGTTGTTGCTCTTGCTGAGGCTGCGGATGCGTTGACCCTCCAATGTGATGACGGATTCGAGCGTGGTCATTTGATCGTAGACTGCTCCGATTGAGCTGGCGCCCTCACTGGCCTGAGATTGACTTGGCATCAGTAGCAGAGCTGTGCAGCACAAGAACAACATAAAGGGCTTCCATAGTGTATGGGCCATTGTCCGGGATAGTGGATGAACGTTCTTCTTGATCGAAATAGGTCGCATGAATAACACTCCTGTCTGGATTAGTATAGGTGATCCGGGGTGGGTCAGTTTTGCATTAGTCGGTTGCATTCTCTAGTACAAAAAGTAAAAAAAAAGCACCCCGCAAGTATGGCTATTAGCCTCACTTGCGGGGTGCTTCACCCGCATCACCTATGAATTTGTAGTTAACTATACCTGCCTTTGGGATATATGTCAATCATATTTAGGAACATATATTCTGGTTGGGTGACTGCCTATCTATCGCTATCCATCCGACCCTTCCAATTACCTCTCACTCTTGCTGTAAAGTACAATCCTCGACAGGGATATGTGGTGCCAAGCCCTCTATGACTGGATGGCGCATTGTCCCTCCTGGGGTCCATTCCAGAAAGCTTACCTTCACGACATACTGTGGGTGTAGCCATTGGGTATCCCGCAGCAGTGGAGGTGTTTCTCGGAATGGGCACTCATCTGCCACTGATTTCTTGACCTCTGCTGTAAGGCTACGCCAATCAGCGGCCCCCCATTTTCCCGTACCTGCGTGACCGATATACTCCAGAGTCCCTTCCTTATTCATCAGCCCGAGCAATAAGGAGTTTACCACCTTATCCCGGAAGGTGATCCCGCCGATCAGTGCATATATATCACGGCTTATCTTGTGCTTTTGCCAGCGATTGTCCTTTCCTTGAATCAGGTATTTGCTATCCAATCTCTTCAGGACGACACCCTCCATTCCCTGATTGGATATAGCCCTGAATAAGGCTTGTCCATCCGGGAAATTCTCGACCAGGTGTAGATACGGCTGTGGTCTAATTAGATCCGATAAAAGCTGCTGACGTTCTACTAGCGGGAGCTCGGTCACCCACTGGCCATCAGCAAACAGAATATCGAAGACCATATATACGATTGGAATCTGTGTGGCAGCGTGTTGAATGGAGCGGCTGCTGCGCAGACTGTCGCGTTTCATAATTTCATAAAAGGATGGCTTGCCATTCTGGAAAGCGACCAGCTCACCATCAAGTATGAAGGAAGTGGCTCTACAATGTTCGTTCAGGTGCTGGAGCTCCGGGTATCGTGCAGTTCGATCATGCAGCCGCCGATTTACCAGTTGTACCTTGGTCCCGTCATAGTAGCTCAGCATTCGCACTCCATCCCATTTGACCTGGGCAATCCATGAGGGCCCGACAGGGATCTGATCAATTCTTACCGGTTCAAAAGGAATAATGGGCTTCAAGTCAGCATTTCTCCTGTCTTTCATATAGTCCGCCGTAGATCAGCTATACAGCACTATCACTAGGATTCCCAATAAGCTGTGTGATAACAATTCCTTAAGGACCGACACGTTAGAGATGGTGTGCGTACGGTTAAGTGTCTAATTGCCAATGCAAATATGTGTATTGTGTCATATATTCTTACATAAAATTCATAAAATCATTGAGGTTTACTTGAATCCCTGATAAAATCACAGTAAATTATTACGTTTAGAGACATATGCTAATCAAATTGTGGGGGGGTTTAGTATTGAAAAAGTTTTCTTTGTTAATTTTAGTGACATTAAGTTTTATTCTTTTAGCTGCATGTGGGCAGCCACCTGCAGTGAGTGAGCCGACACCAGTGACAGATGGGGAGACGGCTTCTGGAGGAAGTGGGCCGATCAAGATCGCTACAGATGCCTCGTATGCGCCTATGGAATTTATGGATCGGGACCAGGTTACAGGCTTTGATATTGATTTTCTGGATGCGGTTATGAAGGAAGCTGGTATTAACTATGAGGTCGAAAATGTCGGCTGGGACACAATGCTGCTGAGTGTCAAGCAAGGTAGCGAGTATCAGGCAGGAATCTCGGCTATTTCTGTCACTGAGGAGCGGAAAGAGAGCTATGATTTCTCGCTTCCCTACTATGAATCAGCCAATATGATTGTTGTGAAGGAAGGCAGTGATATTCAAAGTGCCGCAGACCTGGCAGACAAGCAGGTTGCAGTTCAGGCGGCTACGACCGCTGACACGATAATGTCGGAGTTGATGGGGGCAAGCAATCCCAAGCTCAAGAAATTCGACAGTAATACATTGGCGTTCATGGAGCTTGATAAGGGTGGGGCCGACGCAGTCGTCGCCGACAATGCCATCATTCAGGAGTACATTAAGAACAATCCAGACAGCAAGCTTGTAGGCATTACAGATAGTGAAGCGTTCCAGCCTGAGTATTATGCTTTCTTGATGCCGAAGGGTAGTGAACTGAAGGCGAAGCTTGATCCTGCAGTGAAGGCTGTAATTGATAATGGGACCTATGAGGGAATCTATGAGAAGTGGTTCGGTAAAAAGCCTGATCTAACCAGTCTGAAGGCTGAGATGGCCAAATAACAATCGTGGGTGCAGCGGCGACGAAGTGCGGAACTGGGCTTGAACGTGAATGCTAGAGCGTGAATAGAAGAAGGCTTCGCGCTGGTTCATGCGGTGCGAGGCTACACAGAATCGTGGGCTGGGAGCTGACGCTGGCGCCGGGATCAAGTATTGAATCTCCGCAAGGAAGGCATGTGTTTGCTCTGGCAGGCGCATGCCTTCTTTGTCAGTGCCTTTGACGGGATCGAGCCTAAGGTCTGATAGGAGGTACAGATGTACCCATGCAAGGTAGCTATCCAGGGATCAGGAAAGGAAGAACGATATGGATTTTAGATGGGATATCATTGTGTACTATTTTCCGTTACTAATGAAAGGAACACTTCTGACGATTGGCATATCCTTGGCCTCGATCCTTATGGGTGCGGTGCTGGGACTGGGGATTGGCTTTGGGAAAATGTCGCCCAAGGCATACATACGTCTGCCAATGGCCTGTTACATCAATTTTTTTCGCGGTACGCCACTATATGTGCAGATTTTGCTCGTTCACTTTGGAGTTGTGCCCATGCTCACGGGAACTACGAATGCCGCGATGGCGGCAGTTCTGGCCCTGACTCTGAATTCTGCTGCTTATACAGCAGAGATCTACAGAGCGGGTATTCAATCCATTGACAAAGGACAACGTGAAGCGGCGTTGTCCCTCGGCCTGACTCAGCGACAGGCTATGCGCTATGTCATTCTGCCGCAAGCGATCAAGCGTATGATTCCTGCATTCGGCAATGAATTTATTGTGCTGATCAAGGATTCTTCTCTAGTTGCGGTCATCTCTGCACACGAGCTGATGTTCTATAGTAACGTCATGAAGTCTCAGTACTACAGGGTATGGGAGCCGTATCTTACAGCATCGCTCATTTATTTTGTCCTCACATACTCCTTAAGCAAGCTGCTTGAATATATCGAGAAGAAGGTGAAGTGAAGTGGAGCCGATCATTCGTGTATCTGGATTGGGAAAGTCGTATGGTACTCATGTTGTGCTGAGGGATATTCATACAGTGATCCATCGCAAGGAGGTAGTGGTCGTGATCGGGCCATCCGGCTCAGGAAAATCCACCTTTCTTCGTTGCCTTAATATGTTGGAGGTACCCGATTCGGGAGAGATAATAGTGGAAGGTCATTCATTGATGGACCCTGGCGTTTCGATTTCCAGGATTCGTGCTGATATGGGAATGGTATTTCAGTCCTTTAACCTATTTCCGCATATGAAAGTAATAGACAATATTACGCTTGCTCCTCTCAAGGTGCGTCAATGGTCTGCCGAGCAGGCTCGTGTGAAGGGAGCGGAGCTGCTCCGCAAGGTGGGATTGGCAGACAAGGCAGATGCATATCCCTCCTCATTGTCAGGTGGTCAGTCCCAGCGTGTTGCAATAGCGAGAGCCCTTGCCATGGAGCCAAAGGTCATGCTGTTCGATGAGCCGACCTCTGCTCTTGATCCAGAGATGGTGGGAGAGGTGCTTGGCGTGATGAAGGAATTGGCGGCAGAGGGCATGACGATGGTAATTGTGACGCATGAAATGGGCTTCGCCCGTGAGGTAGGAGATAGGGTGATCTTCATGGAGGATGGCATCATTCTGGAAGAAGGCCCACCTGGTATGCTTTTTGAGCAGCCTGGACATGAGCGAACCCAGAGCTTCTTGTCCAAGGTGCTGTAGGGGACAACGGACCGAGGTGTACGATGTTCATGTGAGGTTCCAGGCATTGCCTTGATCATGGCCGAAGGCATATTTAGAAGCCCTGAAGATAGCCAATAAAAGAGCCCGCCACTCTATCCTCGTCATATGACGTTTCGTCTCGCTCATAATCGGGGAAACTAATGAACGAGTCGTTAAATTATGGAGAAGAGGAGCTGAAGCGGGATATGCACGACATTCGGAGAGAGGAACATGCCTTCGTGATTATTGACGGCGAGGAGATTGTTGCCGAAGTGACCTTTGCGCCTGTAGATGAACAGTCTATTGTAATCGATCATACCTTTGTGGCTGAGGAGCTGCGCGGACAGCATGTCGGCAAGGAGTTGATCGAGCGTGTAGTGCAGATGGCCCGAGAGGAAGGGAAGAAGATTGTTCCAGCGTGTCCATATGCCGAGGCTCTGTTCAAACGGACACCAGAGTATCATGACATATGGAAGAAGGATTCGTGAATCATATCCTAGTACAGTGGAGGGATGATGAATGAGACGGAAAGTTCTGATTACTGGCGCGGCTGGAAGCATCGGTCATTGTCTGCTGGAAGGCCTGCGGCGAGTGGAGTCCTACGATATTGTAGGAGCAGATCTGCATGAGGACCCTGAACAGGGGATCATAGCTTTGGATGTAACAGACGGTGATCGCCTGAAGGAGCTGGCCCGTGGTGTGGATACTATTGTTCACTGTGCCTGGGCGAAGGATGGGGAGGATTTTCTTGGCAAAATTCTGCCTATCAATGTTACCGGGGCCTATTTGTTATATGAGGCGGCTCGAGAGCAAGGCGTAAGAAGGGTTGTTTTTGCCAGCTCTAATCATGCTACAGGCTATTACAAGCTTCACGAGGAAGTCGAGCCGACAGACCCCTACCGTCCTGATAGCTTTTATGGATTAAGTAAATGCTATATTGAGCTGTTGGGGCAATTGTATGCGGATAAGCATGGCCTGTCCTCCTTCAATGTGAGAATTGGCAACTTCACAGCGGATAATCGACCACATAGTGAACGCTCTGCGCATATCTGGATATCGCATCAGGACATGGTGCAGCTGGTACATCGCTGTATTGAGGCCGAGGACAGCATGCGATTCATCTCGATGTATGGCACATCGGCTAATGAGCATAACTATTATGATATTTCCTATCTGAAAGAGTTAATTGGATATGATCCGGTAGATAACGGCGAAGTCTGGCTAAGAGAGGCTGCTAGACGCGGAGAACCGTTGAGGCATGATGAGACCCGATATCAGGGTGGGGGTGCTGTGCGCAAGCATCAGTCATGAACCATAGTCGGGAACCAAACAAGACCATCTGCGTTCGAGAGAACGAGATGGTCTTCGTTGTATGCCTGATTGACTAATTGTATATAAAGCTCAAGATGCGATCCATATGAAGAATTCCGACAAGAGAAGTCTCCCCTTGTTCTTCTTGCTTGGCATAGCCCTTAATATATCCACTGTTGTTCCAACCGGAGCGGGTCGGGAGCAGTTCACGATATTCTGTGATCTGTATGACCTCATCAACTAATAGTGCAGCATAATTCCCGTCTATGGACACGATAATAATGCGTGCACGATCATCGAGCTCTGCTCCGCCCAGATCGAACAGATGACGCAGGCTGATCACGGGTACAATCTTGTTCTGTAGCTCGATTAGTCCCATTACCTCGTAGGGTGCACCTGCGGGCCTGGTCAGGGCGGGAACGGTCATAATCTCATGAGCAGAGGTCATAGCCATACCATATAGCTGATCATCAATGGATATTACAATATACTGCGATGTGTGTGTGGGAGATGTCATAAGTCACGTCCTGTAAATTTTGGGATTTGAAATACAGATACTGATTCATTAAGCTCCTCGGCCAAATGGGCCAAAGCCTGGCTAGTGGATGCCGTCTCCTCGGATGCTGCAGCTGATTCCTCGCTTGCTGAAGCAATGGTCTCCACAGACAGCATGACATCGGAGGCTTGTGCCGCTTGCTCCTCGCATGCAGCAGCAATCTCATTTACCTTCAGAGAAGAACTGCTTACCATATCCATAATAGTCTGGAATACTTCCTCGGTACGGTTAGATTGTACGACATTTTCCCCTACAATGGAAGCGCTCCGCTTGGTATTGGATTGCATGGTTTTAATAATGCTGGTAATCTCCTTCGTTGCGGTACCACTGCGCTCTGCCAGCTTGCGAACTTCATTCGCGACAACGGCGAAGCCTTTGCCCTGATCACCTGCTCTTGCTGCTTCTATAGCAGCGTTAAGGGCCAATAGGTTTGTCTGGGCAGCAATGTCATCGATAACTTCAATAATCTCACCGATCTTATCGGAATCCCCTTCAAGCAGATTCATCGTCTGGCGAATCTCATCCATCCCTTGCTTCGAGGCTTGAACGACCTTTTCGCCGTCCTGGGCTACGCCCAGAGTCTGGTTGGATAGCTCGGCTGCTTCCTCGGCGCTGCTTGCTACTGAATTGACCGCTTCGGTCAATTCCTTGAACGAATCGGATATGGAGGAGGCTGCGTCCGCCTGACTTGAACTGCTTCCAGCGATTTCCTCGCTGCTGGCTGCAATCTGTTGCGAGGAAGCTCCGACATTTTGAGATGTAATGATGATGCCTCCGATCAGATTACGGAAATTATCGATCATTTGATTCAGGGATCTGGATACCTGTCCGATCTCCTCTTTGGAATCCAATGTGGATTTCTCGGTTAGATCGCCCTTCGACACCTTGTCGATCAAGGCAACCATATAATTCAGCGGCTTGGTGATGGAGTTCGCTACAATAAGTCCGATCAGGATGCTCACAACCACGGCTCCGATAATCAAGGTAATCGTAAGAGTCATCGCAGTCCCGTAATTTTGACCTGCCAGATCGTTGGTATATTGTGCTGCTTCGACATTAAGCTTGATTAGATGGTCCAGACTTGCACTGACATCATCTCCAATTGCGAGAAGTGTCTCATTATTGAATTGGTTGAAGGCAGCGATATCATCACTTGCAGCAAGCTGCTTCGCAGTCTCGTATTTGTCTACATATTGCGCGTATATCTTTTCGAAATTAGCCAGTTCTTCTATCTCTTCTTGCGTGGTGGCTAATGGACGGTATTGGTCAATAGCCGCCTGGACATCACGAGCACGTTCGTTCATGCGGTCTATCACTCTTTGCTCATCAGCATCGGTCTGTGCAGCAGTGAGATCGACAATATTCACACGCATGCGCTGGTATAGGCTCTCAACGTTGGATACCAGCCGTACAGAGGTGAGGTTCTTGTCATACAACTCATTCAAACTACTGTTCATAGATTCGAGATTCTTAATCGAATAGATGCCCATCACCCCAAGAATAACACATATAGCTAGGAATGAAGTAAGGATTTTCACAGTAGTCTTGAGATTATTGAACCATTTCATAATGGTGATCCCCCTTTTTAAATGAGTCTTAAGTAGTATTTTGTTGCACATATATATGTATCTCGACAAATATCAACAACAAATGAAGGTGATTCGACAAAATCGGCATTAATTTATCAACATTATGTACAAAAGGTAATTGACGAGAATGTAGACAGGGTGTGATGAGTGCAGGTGTGTTTTGGGGAGGAATGGGTTAGAATAGCAAGATGACTGCTACTGCAGTCGCATTGTTCATAGTGTTGTCACTTCACAGTGATGGATCGTGTTCAATATAATAGAATTATTACAATTTTAAAATAACTAAAGGAGAATCCATTCTCATGAGCAAAGCGTCCAAGGACAAGCTCCAGCAGCCAACGACCAACCGGAACTTCACCGGACTGATTGTCACGGTGTCTCTGATAGCCAATGCTATCATTCTCGCGTTGTTCTTCACACCGCTGGGATATCAGGGCGAGGTACACTTCGATCTGTCCCTCTTGCCGCGCATGAACGCAATCTTCAACAGCTTCACCTTTATCTTCTTACTGGCGGCATTGTTTGCCATCATCAAGAAGAATGTCACGATCCACAAACGATTTATTTTGGCGGCGTTCACAAGTACCCTGTTGTTTCTTGTTACCTACCTGACCTTCCACTACATGTCCCCTGGGACTGCGAAGTTCGGTGGCGAAGGAATTGTTCGCCCGATTTATTTCTTTATCCTGATTACACATAGCTTCCTGGCAGCCATTATTGTGCCATTGGCACTGTTCTCTGTTGTATGGGGTTGGACGATGCAGGTGGAGAAGCACCGCAAGATTGCCCGTTGGACCATGCCGATCTGGCTATATGTCAGCTTCACAGGGGTAGTAGTATACCTGTTCATGGCTCCGTATTATTAATGGACTGCACAGTTCCATCTAGCTAGCTTCGCACCTTATAGTGATCTCGAAATCATGCTTTCGAATCAGTAATGATTCTGTAGTCTAGAGTAGAGTGCTTGACCTAGATTTCTCACGTAAAAAAAAGGGTTGTCCTATTGTCATCGAGATGACAGGGACAGCCCTTATCTTATTTGTTAATATTTTTGCTTACTTCTCCCTTACTTCTCCCTTACTTCTCCCTTGCTTCTCGCTTATTTTGTTGCTAGTTGTTACTATCACCTTTAACTCGTCGTCGGCGGCTCATATACTGGAATTCTTGCTGAATAAGGAGTAGTTGATCTCCATACCAAGACTTCCGCTCTTAACTAGATTTCGGGAAAACACCAATCGGCCATATGCTTCAAATCCTTGGCGTTATGGAACGGTATGCGATCAGGCTCCGGCAGTTGTGAAGCTGGACAAGGCAGCTCTCTCGCCACTCTTCTGACCCAGCTTGTGGAATCGATGGCAATCACCGAGCACTGCCAGCGCCCGTCTTTTCTTGGGCGAAACGCCATCTTCAGATCAGTCTTGGCTGGCATTTCCGGATAGACTCCGTCAAGATATTCGACCTTAACCCGCTTTTCCAAGAGCTCATGGCAGTACACCGTGATCCATACCCCATCCCTGACGCGAATGGCGTATACATCGCCTGCCTGCACCTCGCCGGTCCCTGCGTCGGGTGAAGCCTTTGGCACTTTTGCCCGTGGCTTTTTTTTTGTGCTCCCAAGCGCCTAGAATCGTTTCCTTTAAATCCGGGAGCTGCTGAGGTCTGTCGTCCAGTGGAACATCAGTAAGATCGAAATCTCCGAAAATTCGTGCTAAGGTCGTCTCGTTGATGCCGATGGAGGAATCCCACCACGCCAGCGGTGCCTGCACCTCAACCCGAATGTTAGGACGCTGGTCTCGCTTCTGGTACGAAGTGAATTCGGTTGCCATCCCGGGATAATCCGTTGTATCCAAAATACCGATTAGCCCCAAAGTCTCTAATAGATCGCGGTAGGCGTACTCGCTACGTGTGGGTAGCAGACGTTCTTTTTTGAGTGCCTGAGCAGCCTTGCTATACCGTGTGTTGGCTGGTAGCGAGCGAAGCACAGTCAATATAGCACGGAGTATCCAGCGATCATATTCGTTAGGGGTGGGGAGCTCTTGTCCGGCCATCTCCTGAAGTGCCAGTACATGTCCAAAAAGGTCCCCGTCCAGTGGCGTTCCACTGGTCATTCTCCAATACCACTCCAGACTCGTATCCTTTGCCATGGCGACATTCAAGCCGCAGATTTGGCAAGTATTAGAGGAAGGGTAAGGGGTGAACTCATGATCAGGAACTGCGTCTGCGATCAGCTTAGCAGTAAGCAATGAACGCCAAATCATCGGCGCTGACCATAAAGAGGCGACAAAGGCTTGCGCTGTCTGATTCAATGTCCAGGGCTTGGCGAGCTGTCTTAATTCAGTCAATGTCTGTTCATGCTGCGGGCTTACAAAATGGTTGGGAGAATGGCCACTAGCCTTGAGTGCTTCCAAATCCGCCTCCGATATCTCTGTTGGAATGGGGTGGCGCGAAGTCGCAAGCTCCTCATCCCAAATGGTGCTCTGATGATAGACTTGCTTCAACAGCCATAGTTGATGGACAACATCCATAAGATCTACCTACCCTTCAAGTGAGTTCCTTCAAGTGATTTAATTGTAATATTATAGGGGGATTACTGGTAATAACTAGATTATTATTAGTCAAATATATCATAATTGCAGATAGCGAGCTGGCACGTACAATCGAACTGTATCAGCCTGAACTGGCTACGAGATACTTTTATTCGAAGCTACCTGACGACGAGCCTGGCTAAACTAGCTGGAAAAGTGTAATTGTTAAAAAACAAAAAAAGGACAAAGCAAGAAATCGTTGCTTTGTCCTCCATTTCTATAAAACTACTTGTCTTAGATCTGCTTGTTATATTCCACTTACTAGGATCCGCTTGCATTGTCTCCATTTATATAGATCTGCCACTATAAATCTACTCTCCCAAAGGTGGCGTCACTCTTCAGTGTACTGCTGCTAGATTCATTCACCGTGTCAAGTCGCAGCACGTAATCATAATGACGGATGTAGCTTCCGGGCTGACTATAAGACTCGAAGGAGACCTTACTGCTATCTGCCCAGCCTGGAGCAATCCGGAAGGTTGCGTCTTCTTGATAGCTGTCGGTGTTGCTATAAGCCTCCAATATGATCTTGTTGCTCGAATCACTCGAATCGCGCTTTAGAAAGTAACCGGGAAAATTAATAGATTCCATGGATACCCCATCCGTGCTGGCGAGGCCAGGTACTACGCGAAAGCGTGAGTCAAGCTCAGGGGAGACATTGGTATCAATACGCGCGGCAAAATTCGCATGGCGGATATAACGTTCTGGATAGTTATGTGAGCTGAAGCGGCTGTAAGTTACGGCATCAGGCTCAGTGGGTCCAAGTAATTTGACCTCATGAAGTGTAGGAGTATACCAATTGCCCGGATTGTTCCACAGTACCGCGTTCACCATCTGGATACGTACGTATCGTGCAGTGAAATGAACAGCATCTGTAGTGAAGCCGTAGGTAAGATTATTGGTACGGTCAATAGTGGAATAATTGACTCCATCGTTACTGACTTCAATTTTATATTTATAATAGCCCTCGGAGCCTTTATACATGAACCACGAAATGTCGACTTCCGTGATGGTTCGAGGCGAGCCGAGATCTACCTGCCACCAGGCAGGCCAAGTGTTGGATGAAGCCACCCATGAGGTCTGATAGTTGCCGTCATTGACATTGGAGGCTGAGGAGCCTGAGGCAGTCGAGATGGCAGTTGCTGGTTGGCCTTGAGCATGATTGACCAGTTCCGGGAGGGTCACTGCTCCGGAAGTGGCATCGATGTCCCATTCCTTGTACCACTCCAGCGAGGCAGTTCCCTCCGCATCATTCAGGGTAAGCGGTAGCCAAATATGCTTGTGCTCGCCCAGCTTCATCGGATTCCAGCGATCGCCCATATAGATATAGGAGGTAGTGCTCTGGCCTGTAATTGTAGCGATATCGTGAATCTGCGAGGCAAAGGCCGATGAGTTGCCGAATGGCTTCAGCGCTGACCAAGAGCCAGTCATGGACGTAGCGGTGGCATAGGCACCTTGATTCGGATACCAGCCTGAGGCTTGTGAGGTGAAGAGGTAGTAGCGCGCCCCCTTTTTGACGATGGCAGGGGCTTCACGATAGGCGTTCTCGAAGAGCCAGCCCTCGAAGGATTCCACACCTGTATAGCTCGAATTCATTTTGAAGATGGCCATAGTGTCATTCGCTCCGCCATTCTTGCGAGAAGCTGTCAGAAGATAGCCTGTCCCATCCGTATCTACGAATACCGTCATATCGCGAGATTCGTAGTCCATAGGTCGGAAGCTACCCACATAATTGAAAGGGCCGTCCGGTGTGCTGCTGGTGGCGACTGCGACCCGCCCGAGGTTGTAGTCGGTGCCATTCTCATAATGTGCCCATAGCACATATTGTTCGGTTGAAGCATTGTAAATGACCTTCGGGCGCTCGATCTTGCTGGAGCCCAGTTCGTCTGCAGAATGCTTGGTCAGAATCGCGTTGCCGAACGTCCAGTTCTTCAGATCAGTAGATGTGTAGACGTTCACACTGTCGAATCTGCCATTCACGGCATGCTCGCCATACCAATAATAAGTGCTTCCTACTTGCAAAATATTGCCGCTGTTCGCCTGAATGGGATTGCCAGCCGTGTCGAACCAATCCGTTCCATTCGTGATAGGGGTACTTGCTGCTTGTGTCTTCTCAGGTGGGCAAGCCAATACCATAAGCGTGAATACGAGTGCAAGAATCCAAATCTTATTCCTTTTCCTCATCTTCATACACCTCCCTAATATTCACAATAAATTTAAGCGCTTACATTTACTATTTTATGTAAAAAACTGGACAATTCAAGTGGATATTTCATTTGGATGATCCCTTAATTCCATGAACAGCCTCAGGCACCTTCAGCACAATGCTATAATGTACATATAGAGAGAGGGCGGATAGGGAGTTTACGGAGAAGGGAAGGCTCACTTACTCGATCCGTATCATGTGGAAGGAGACTGTTATGCAGAAAAAATGGAACACAGAGGCTTGGCCTTTCTTCGTCTATGCAGGGGTGATTGGGCTTGCAGGCGGGGCGCTGTTCGCGTGGATAGGTGTACCAGTGCCCTGGCTGCTGGGGCCGATGACTGCTGTACTATTCGTGTCCAATGTGCTGAAGCAGCCTTTACGCTGGTCGTCTCAGCTTCGGGATGTGGGAATAGGCGTGGTGGGATATTCGATAGGTATATCGCTCACCCTCGAATCTTTGAGACAGATGATGATTCAGCTTCCGTTGATGTTGCTGTTTACTACACTACTGCTGCTCATGACGGTGATCCTTGCGTATGTTTTCAGCCGTTGTACCGAGTACGATCTACCCACGCTTATGATTGGAAGTGTACCGGGTGGACTATCACAGATGGTGACACTGGCTGAGGAGATGCGTGGAGTAAATATCAACGTAGTCACGTTGATGCAGGTGACCAGACTGATCATGATCACATTTTGCGTGCCGCTTCTGCTCTACAGTCCTTGGTTTGGAGGTGGCAGTGCTTCTTCTGAAAGCGTAACTGTAGCGTCTGCTGCCGTAGCTGCAACGGAGGGGACTTGGTTGGGTCTGCTCCCGGAATTATTGGTCTATGTTCCGTTGTGTGTGCTGGGGGCAATCCTGGGACAGAGGCTTCGCGTACCTACAGCCTTTCTGTTAGGACCGATGCTGATTACGACTATTCTGCATTTATTCGTACTGGAAGCGCCCGTTCTGCCAGATGCGCTCCTGAATGCTTCGCAATTTTTGATTGGAACCCACGTAGGATTATCACTCAAGAGGCAGGCTTCGGGTAACATGGCCAAGACAGCTGCCTTGGCGCTGGGTAGCGGTACGCTGTTGATTACCGGCTCCCTGGGACTGACCTGGCTGTTCGAGCATTGGCTTGAGACATCTATGGCGACGGCTTTCCTTAGCATGGCTCCCGGCGGGATGGATCAGATGGCGGTAATGGCCCACGAGGTCGGGGCTAATCTGCCGATGGTATCGGGCTACCAGATGTTCAGGTTATTCTTCATTTTCTTCGTGGTATCTCCGTTGCTAGGCTTGCTGCTGCGCCGATTTACTGGCATTACAACTAAGTCCCGTTTGCATACGAAAGAGCCAGCATAAACCTTTGAAGCGTTGCTCCCAGATCATTTAATCTGAAATCATATCTGTTCAAGGTGCTAGGCCATGAGGTGTTGGTCTAAGTGGTGAGGTCACTGAGGCATTCCGTAGGCTGAATGTCCTTGGTGTTAGCCTCTTGTTATCTATAAAAGAAAAAATATGCCGCTAAATTATAATTTTATGGAGAAATTATTCTTTTTACTCAAGAATGCTGCTATAATTTGGTTAATTCGTTCTTCAAATGTTCATTTCCATATTCCAAGTAAGGGGGCAATGGTATGAAGAATCCTTATAAAAGCTTGTTACTTACATTGTGTTGCCTGCTTCTGGTGTTCGTCATCGGCGGCTGCAGTGGAGGGGCAACGAAGCCCTCAAGCCAGGATGACGGTAATAGTCAGGTGACGCTGGAATTCTGGACTATTGCGCTGCAGCCAACGTTCACGGACTATTTCAATCAGGTCATCGCCGATTATGAGAAGGCCCATCCTAATGTCCGTATTGAGTGGAAGGACTACCCTTATGATGCAATTACCAATAAACTACTGACCAGTATTTCCGGTGGGGACAGTCCCGATGTGGTCAATCTGAACACGGAATTTGCCAGCCAGATGGGTACGAAGGGTGCCGTGCTTGATATGAATAAGTACCTGACCCCTGACGAAAAGTCTGCCTATTTCGATGGGATATTCGAATCCACAGTAATTGGTGACAAGGCATATGCGCTGCCATGGTACACCGGAACCGAGGTGCTGTTCATGAACAAAAAGCTGGTTGAACAGGCTGGTCTTGATCCTGCATCGCCACCACAGACGCGTGAGGAGTTAATCGAATGGGCGCGCCAGATTAAAGAGAAGACAGGAAAATCCGGTTATGCCATGCAGCTCGTATCGAAGCTGTTCCCGATTGATGGAATTCCGATTCTGAATGAAGACAAGAGTGCTGCTGCATTCAACAACCCGGATACAGAAGCGATGATCCGTAATATACAGCAGCTTATGGAAGAAGGCATTATCATCAAGGAGGACGCAGACTTTGCCAAGCAGGTTCAATATTATGCAGGCGAGCAGGTAGCCTTCGAGCTTGCTGGGCCAACGTTCATTAACTTTATCAAGACTGCAGCTCCTGAGGTATATAGCAACACGATTGCGGTTCCATTGCCGACAGGCAAAGGGGGCGTGCGGATGTCCAATTCCATGAACCTCGTCGTCCCTGCCAAGTCAGCACATCCAGAGGAAGCGGTCCAATTCGCTGTGTTCCTGACCAATGCAGATAGCCAGACGGCGTTCTCGAAGGTGGCCAACACCCTTCCTTCAACCAAAGCCTCAATAGAAGATCCATTCTTCACCGAATCGGATAAGTCCCTGGAGGCAGAGGCCAAGATCGTATCTGCTCAGAGTCTGGATAAAGCTACGGATTATATGGTTGGTGTACCGAATGCGAAGGATATCAACTCTGCGATTACGCGGGCATTGCAGAATATTCTGCTGAACGGAGCAGACATGACCAAGACGCTGAATGATCTGGAGCAGGAGGTAAACGGAATCTTACAGCAGTAGTCGCAAGGGCAGCCTAGGCTGGAGCCGAGGCAGTAATTGAATGGACCTTTAAAAAGACATACAAGGTGGTGATGACTATGAAGCGGTGGTTGCGGTCAGAGGCTTTTGCTGCCTGGGCGTTCATGACACCGGGATTAGCTTTATTGGCAGTCTTCGTGTTCTGGCCCATCCTGTACAGCATTCCGCTTGCATTAACGAATTACTCGGGACTTACAGATGCCAGCTATGTAGGCTTCGATAATTTTGTCCGTGCGCTCAAGGACCGTAATTTTCTGATTTCGCTATGGAACTCTCTAGTGTACGTGCTGGTGGTGCCCTTCATTCAGATTTTCTCAATTCTAATGGCGGTGTTGGTTAATGGGAGAATTCCGGGGGTTCGAGCATTCCGTGCCGCTTATTATACGCCGGTAGTGACATCTATGGTCGCTGTAGCCTTGATCTGGAGCTGGCTGCTAAGCAACAACGGTGTTGTGAACTATTTGCTCATGCAGGCTGGTGTGCTTAGTGAACAGATAGCTTGGCTATCGGGCAGTGCTACGGCTCTGTATGTACTGATGTTCATTACGATGTGGAAGGGACTGGGCTATTATATGATGCTGTATTTGGCTGGTCTGCAGAACATCCCCTCTGATCTGTATGAGGCGGCGAGGGTCGACGGAGCGGGGCGTCTGCGTCTGATGCTCCATATCACCATACCGATGCTAAGACCGTATGTGCTCTTCTGTACATTATTCTCCGTCATGTCGGCCATCCGCGTATTCGATGAGGTGTATATTCTGACCAAGGGCGGCCCCGGTACCTCGACGTTGACTTCAAGCTTGTATATTTTTCAGAAGGGTATGGAGCAGTTCGAATTCGGCTACACGTCAGCGCTTGGACTCATTGTGAGCTTACTAGTGGGGGCGCTTAGTGTTCTCGTATTCTGGCTGAACCGCAAAGGAGGTATCAACTCCTACTGATGCTAAATAGGAAAATGGATACACCAGTCCGCCCTCTTGCTCAATCACGAGGGATGCGCTTCTTCAGGCGAACTGTGGGGCGGCTGATAGTCTATGCATTGTTGATCTTGCTGGCGTTATTCATGATGGGCCCATTCCTGTGGCTGCTGAGTGTGTCCGTGATGCCTGGGCGAAATGTCTTTTCCACGCCGCCTGCGATTTTTCCGACGTTCGTGGACTTCAGCAATTACGTACAGGTGTGGCAGTTCATGGATTTTCCCAAATATATCTACAACACCGTAGTCATAACTTCTCTGGGTGTAGTTACGAATGTGGTGTTGGCCAGCCTGACGGGCTACCCACTTGCAGTCTTTCGCTTCCGGGGTAGGAATCTTATCTTCGGGCTGCTGATTGCGACCATGATTATACCTTCTTCAACAGCAATTATTGTGCATTATCTAACGATTCGAGCCATGAACCAGGTGTTACCTCTGAATAATAGCTTCATTGATGTGGTGTTGCCTGCGGCGATCTCGGTTTTTAATGTATTTCTCATGAGGCAGACCTTTCTCAACATTCCACCGGATGTTCGTGATTCGGGCAAAATGGATGGTGCCTCCGAGCTGAGAATCTGGTGGCAGCTGGTGCTCCCGCTTGTGAAGCCTGCGATTGCGGTCATCTCGTTGCTGGAGGTGATGGCGTTCTGGAACAACTTCCTGTGGCCGATTGTCATCATGGATGATCCGCAGGATTATCCGCTGGCCGCAGCCCTGACCTATCTGAATGGACAGTTCTCTTATAACTTCGGTTGGATTGCTGCGGGGACGATGATTTCAGTATTACCGATCATTATTGTATTTCTGCTCACCCAGCGATATTACATGGAGGGTCTGGCCGGGGCCGTGAAGGGGTAATGTCTTGAGGCTCTCATTGGCTATTGGCTAGTTTTCTCATAAAGTGTGCCTCGGCAGCGGATACATGAGAAGTCTTGTTCCATGCATCATGGGAGCTGGTGCAACGTGTATCGTAGCGGTAAAGCTTGTTAAGCCTGATCATTCGAATGATATCTCGGAAAAAAGGCAGGTGGCGAAGCGTATGAAGTCACGACAACGTATATTGTTCATTCCGCTGGATGAACGCCCGTGCAATTACGAATTTCCATTCTTGCTCAGTCAGGGCACCGAGCTGGAATTGGTACGTCCGCCAAAAGAAATGCTGGGTAACAAGAAGCTTCCGGCAGATCTGTCCCGACTATGGAGGTGGCTGGAGCAAGAGGCGGCTACCGCCCATGGAGCGATCCTCTCACTAGATACACTGCTCTATGGCGGAATCGTACCTTCTCGTCTGCATTATCAGCGCCCCGAAGAGCTTGCTGAGCAATTGGAAAGATTGCGAATGCTTAAGGAGCGTTGTCCGAACCTGCAGCATATCTTTGCTTTTCAGTTGATTATGCGCTGTCCGCAGTATTCGCTGGCAGACGAAGAGCCGGACTATTACGCGGATTGGGGACGTGAGATTTTCCGAAAGGGATATATTGAACATCGTCATCACTTGGGGCTAGCCACAGATAAAGAGTTGCTGGAGCTTACGCATATTGATACTGTCCTGCCTGCCGAGGTCCTGAAGGATTATCTGGGACGGCGAGAGGTGAACGCGCTGCTGAATCGGGCGGCTCTGGAGCTGGTAAGCTCGGAGGTTATTGACTTTCTCATCATTCCTCAGGATGATTCAGCACCCTATGGATGGACGGCAAGAGATCAGCAGAAGGTCCGGGAACGTATTGCGGAGCTTGATCTGGAACTACAGGTGTATATGTATCCTGGAGCAGATGAAGTGGCCTGTACATTATTCGCCAGAATGCTGAACCGGGTCAAAGGGGTTACTCCGCTGCTCTATCCGCGAATGTCCTCTGATCAGGGGGCACTGGTTACGCCTTTGTTTGAGGATCGGCATTTCAGCGAATCTCTGAAATATCAGATTCTCGCGGCTGGAGGCTTGATGGTCAGCTCTGCCGCAGAGGCTGATGTCATCCTGCTCGCGAATACCCCGGGAGATACAATGGCTGAGGCCGTAGATCAGCAGCAGGCTTCAGCCGGGTACGATGTGCAACGCAATGTAACTGAGTTAATTGAATATGCGGCCTATGTGCAGCAGCATTGGGGCAAGCCAGTAGCCATCGCTGATGTAGGCTATGCCAATGGTGCGGATCTCAAGCTCTTGAGATTGTTGCGCCGTCGGGGGCTATTATTCAAGCTTGCAGGATATGCAGGATGGAACACGAGCTCCAACACACTTGGCACCGTCATTAGCCAGTCCATGCTGTACGCACATTATGGGGCAACTCAGGAGCATCTTGATTTTCTGGCTCTTCGGTATACAGAGGATGCCTGCTATTGCGCTGTAGTTCGTATGGTCATGAATGAACGTCTTGTGGACGGGATGGGACTAAGCAAGTTCCAATTGGATGGTCCGCGAGGACGTGCGGCGGCGGTTGTGCAGGAGCAGCTGGAGCTAGTGGTTCGCCAAATGCTGCTTGGTCCTGATGAGCATATTCATATTCATGATTGCTACATGCCCTGGAACCGGACGTTTGAGGTGGGCTTGAGTGTGCGTTATGAAGGTATGACCACAGCATCACAGCAATCCGGCTGATCAATAGTGCGGCTCAATTCAGCGTGTTCTGAATGAATCAGTCATTCCCAACGAAGAGGATAGCGTGATTATTTTCTATATAAAGAGAGAGGGTGTACGAATGACCCCTGTTATCCACGGTATTCGCCCAGGACTTATCGTATCATGCCAAGCATTGCCTGGTGAGTCTCTGCATGGATCTGACATCATGGCCAGAGTTGCCGATGCTGCTGAAAGAGGTGGTGCTGTTGCGATTCGTGCAAATGGTGCAGAGGATGTCCGGGCGATCAAACGGACTGTATCTATTCCGGTGATTGGGCTAATCAAGCGTGATTATCCTGATTCCGAGGTCTACATTACCCCTACACTGCAAGAGTTGAAAGAGCTGCATGAAGCGGGAGCGGACATGGTAGCACTGGATGCTACGAACCGTCCTCGGCCAGGAGGATGCACATTGGCAGGTCTCTTACAGCATGCAGCAGGACTGAATCTGCCTTGCATGGCGGATATCTCTACATTGGAGGAAGCTGTCCAGGCTGAAGCACTGGGAGCTGCGTGTATCTCTACTACTTTGTCAGGCTATACCTCCTACACTCCGAAGATGATGGGCCCACATCTGGAACTGGTGCGGGAAGTTGCTCAGATCATCCGTATTCCTCTCATGGCGGAGGGGAGAATCAGTGAGCCAACTCAGGTAGAGCAGGCACTGCGTCTGGGAGCTTATGCGGTTGTGGTGGGCAGTGCGATTACTCGGCCGCAATGGATTACAGCGAGATTTTCCGAAGCAGCCGCTAGGGTAGTGACATTAGAAAGGCAGTGACATGTAAGAATGGACATGAATGATCGAATTCGGACGTATTATCCCTCTTTGACCAGATCAGAAAGCAAGGTGGCCTCCTGTGTACTGGAGCGCTCTCATGATCTGATTTATTTATCCGTGACAGAGCTGGCTGAATTTGCTGGTACTGGTGAGACCACGGTGATGCGCTTTTGCCGGAAGATAGGCTTCAAGGGATATCAGGATTTCAAGCTGGCTCTGGCTCAGGACCAGACTGCACGCAGACCTTACGAGCTACAGCATCAGGAAGGGCTGCCTGATCAGGAGCCCGATATGATTCAGACTGTGTATGAGGCTATGGTGAATATATTGAACTCCAGTGTGGGCTTGCTGGATCGGGAGCAGTTGGAGCTGGCTGTTGATGTACTTGATCAGGCAGGATATATTCAGTTTTTTGGCGTGGGGTCCTCAGGTATCACAGCGCTTGAAGCCAAGAACCGTCTCCTGCGCATAGGTCGCAGAGCGGAGGCGGTAGCCGACAGCCACATTCAAGCCATGATGGCGGTGACTATGGGCCCTGGAGATGTCGCCTTCGGAATTAGTGTGTCAGGAAGTACGCTCGATACGAATGACATGCTGCATAAAGCCAAGCAGAACGGCGCTACTATCGTTGCAATTACGAACTATGCCAAATCACCGATAACCTCTATCGCTGATATTGTGCTTCTCACCGCTGGTAAGGAGGCTCCGCTTGAAGGGGGATCGATTGGGGCGAAGATTTCTCAACTCTTCATCATTGACCTGATCTGCGAGGGTCTCGCCCGGAAGAATCTGGACCGCACCAAACAAATGAAGGAGAAGACTGCTAGAGCCGTCATTGAACGCAGCTATTGATTCAGGTGCAATAGGTATCTAGTAGGCCGGACCCAAACCAAACAAAAGGAGCATTCCATGGACAAAGTCATCGGGCTGGATATTGGAGGCACTTCAGTTAAAGGGGCGATCGTGGGGAGAGATGGAAGGATCTTCGAGACAGCCACATGTCTAACCAAGCCAGAGGCGGGACGAGAACAGCTGCTGCAGCGGATGGAAGTTCTAATATATAAGTTGTTGAGTGATCAGGCGGACGGAACGATACGCGCGATTGGAATAGCTTCGGCTGGTCGTGTGAATTTTGGGAATGGTGCAGTCGTGTATGCTACGGAGAATCTCCCAGGCTGGCAGGGGGTCCAGTTGAAGGAGTGGGCGGAGTCTGTGTTCAGCCTGCCGACAATTGTTGATAATGATGCCAATGCCGCATTGCTTGGTGAGATCTGGCTAGGCAGTGGTTCCCCGCAGGAGGACCTCGTGATGCTGACTCTTGGCACGGGAGTGGGAGGAGCCTATTTTTTGCAGGGGCGTCCTGTAAGAGGAAGGCGCTGGTACTCTGGGGAATGGGGACACAGCATTCTGGTACCAGGAGGACGACTGTGCAATTGTGGAAAGAAGGGCTGCGCAGAGGAGTACATCTCGGGAACAGCGCTTCATCGATTCGCTCAGGAATCGGCAGGAAAGGCCTATACATCTGCTCATGTTCTGATGGAAGGAGCTGAGGCTGGCGAAGAAGAGGCTTTGAGAGTGTTGGAGGGATTTGTGTCAAATCTCGCTATCGTGATTACCAACATAGGGATTACGCTGGACCCGGATGCTGTCATTGTTGGAGGGGGACTCATTGATTCCAGTAATGTCTGGTGGCCATTGCTGGAGCGGCAAATGGGGCAATACGATGCTTCATTGAAGATTCGACGAGCTGCGCTTGGCAACAAAGCAGGGTACCTTGGTGCAGCAAGTCTGGCTTGGGATGTCTGAGTAATGCCTGTAGATATGCTGAAAGATGAAGGTTGGCCAGGCTGAACAAATAAATACTCTGGAGGAGCTATCATGGAGCAGCGGAGGATGCAAGCAGATGTGGTCGTTATTGGTGGGAGTCTGGGTGGGACGGCTGCTGCACTGTCTGCAGCGGAATGTGGTATGAAGGTCATTATGACGGAGGAGACAGACTGGATCGGTGGGCAGCTGACATCGCAGGCTGTGCCTCCTGATGAGCATCGGTGGATTGAACACTTCGGCTGCACTCTTTCCTATCGAAATTTCAGGGAACGTGTTAGATCTTACTATAAGAGCAATTACCCTCTAACAAAGGAGGCCCTCAGCGATCCGCTTCTGAATCCGGGAAATGGGTGGGTCAGCCGACTCGCACATGAGCCGCGTGTGGCTCTGAGTGTATTGCAGGATATGCTGTCCCCATATGTGAATAGTGGCAGAGTGAACATCCTATATCATACTGTTCCGGTAGCAGCTGATACCGTTGATGATATGATCACCGGAATCGAAATCCTGCATCTCAAGGATCAGACACGCTATTATCTGCAAGCCTCTTACTACCTGGATGCCACAGATTGTGGGGATCTATTGCCACTAGCTGGTGCGGAGTATGTAGTTGGTGCGGAGTCGCACCAGGACACCCACGAGCCTCATGCGCCGAAACATGCGGATCGACAGGACGTGCAAGCTATTACACACGTGGCCGCAGTAGATTATATGGTGGGCGGAAATTTTATCATGGATAAGCCTGCTGACTATGCGTTTTGGAAAAGCGTTATTCCCCGATTCTCAACGGCGCCTCTACTAAGCTGGTATGCCGCTGACGCGAATGATACTACCCGGCTCAAGGAATTCACGATGTTTCCTAACGAGTGCGGAATTACATCCCTATGGGATTATCGGCGAATCGTGGACCCGAAGCTGTGGAGTGTTCCTTTATTTGAAGGTGAGATTACGCTCTTGAATTGGCCTCAGAATGACTATTTTATAGGATCGATCTTGGACATACCTGATAAAGAGCGTGTAAGCCACCTGGATGCAGCTGCGCAATTGACTTTGTCGCTCGTATATTGGCTGCAGACAGAAGCGCCGCGCTTGGATGGAGGATATGGATTCCCGGGAGTTCGCTTGAGAGGGGATGTGCTTGGGACTGTAAATGGACTAGCGAAAGTACCATATATCAGAGAGTCGCGTCGGCTCAAAGCCATGCAGACGATTACAGAGCATGATGTCAGCAAGCAGCTTCGTGGAGCGAATGGGATTCGTCGCTACAAGGACAGCGTGGGCATTGGAAGCTATCATCTGGATATACACCCTACAACGATAACTCAGCGAACATATTATATTCCTAACTACCCATATGAGATTCCTTTAGGTTCGCTGATCCCCAAACGCATGAAAAATCTGATCGCAGCATGCAAAAATATAGGTATGACCCAAGTGGCTAATGGCTGCTACCGACTTCATCCGACGGAATGGAACATAGGTGAGGCAGCGGGAGTGCTGGCTGCGTATGCCGTTCAGCATCAAATGTATCCAGTGCGGATAAGAGAATCGAGTGAGCATCTCGGTCACTATCAAGAGTGGTTGCTTGCTCGGGGTGTTGAGCTTCATTGGCCATTAGGAGTGGAATTTACGACTGAATTCGACATGTAAAAATATGGTGCGAAAAAAGATTTGTTTTGGGGTTGATAATAAAGTGAAGTTCGTGATATATTATTACGGCTGACACTGATTCAGCATTCGAGATTGAAGTTGAAAAAAAAGTTTTTCGAAAAAAAGCTTGTACTTCTCTCGCGAACATGTTATGATCTTATAGCTGTCGCAAAAACGACAGAAAAGAATAAACAAAGTTGATCTTTGAAAACTGAACAACGAGTGAGCGGATTTTGCAAAACAAAATCCAACGCGAAGGTTTCTGGTACATGTCTATGACTGTATGAAAACCGGAGCAAACAATGAGATATTAATCTCGTCAGATTCAAAATGAGCTATCGCTCTTTTCAATAACTTTATTGGAGAGTTTGATCCTGGCTCAGGACGAACGCTGGCGGCGTGCCTAATACATGCA